>Ga0335085_10000500_pt1 | contig 109641 bp, 64 predicted proteins | sample Lox_Sample_45_FD_206712 | JGI IMG/M metagenome (GOLD analysis project Ga0335085, IMG submission 206712) | Soil microbial communities from Loxahatchee National Wildlife Refuge, Florida, United States - Lox_Sample_4.5 | ecosystem: Environmental > Terrestrial > Soil > Wetlands | place: USA...
TTCAAACGCCGTCAACTGGTACCTGCTGGACTCCGCGGTCGACTACCTTCAGCCCTATTCGGAAGACGATCAGGACGAGCTGCACCGCACGATGCGTCCTGGACTCATCCTCACGGGATTCACCGGTTACGAGCGGCACGGAGCCGAGCTGCGGCGGGAGCTCTGGCACCGGCTGCTTCACGGACAGACCGGCGCTTCGGTGTTCTGGCAGTACACGATGCTCAACGCCGATCTAACCTTGACCGAACAAGGCCGCGATCTGCAGTCGGTGACGCACGAGCTTCGGGATGAAGGGTTGGCGCTGCTGCTTCGCGGGGCGACGCGTGACAACTGCGGCATCGCGGTGCACTACTCGCTTCCCAGCGTCCGCGCCCAGTGGATCACCGACGGGCAAATCGCGCCGCACGAGCTCTCCGACGGAGATCGTACCTCGCCCCACCTTAAGCGGTTTCATCAAAACAGGCACGCCTGGCTTGAGTTGCTGGAGGATTCCGGCTACCAGTACGATTTTCTCACTACGGAGCAGGTCGAGGCCGGCAAGCTCTCGAATTACCGCGTCCTCATTCTTCCGGATTCGATTGCGCTGTCCGATGCCGAGGTAGCGGCGATTCGGGAATTCAACACGCGAGGCGGCTTTGTGATCGCCGACGCGGAAACCGGATTGATGGACGGCCACGCCCGCTGGCAGGATAAGGGACGGATCGATGATCTGCTGGGCGTACGGCGCTCGAATCTTCGTTCAGCCAAGGCAGATACTGCGCCAGTCCAGGTGAGCGCTGGCGCCGAACCCGAGAGTGAAATTGAAGTGGTGCCCGCCGATTGGGACTTGGTAGCCACTCAGGGGGACGTCATCGTGAACCGGGGTGGCACGTCTCCGCCGATCGAGCGGCCGGTCGAGGGCGGCCGCTCGCTCACGCTCAACTTTTGGATGAGCAGCTACGACAAGACTCGCGCCACCGAGGCCGGAGAGGGTTTGCGAGACCTGCTCCGAAAACGCCTCGCTGCGGCCGGGATTCGTCCCGTGGCGGATGTTCTCACGCGGGCCGGTCATCGGCTGGCCTGCTCGGAGGTCGTGGGGTATCGGAGTGGCGGCGGCGAAATCATCGCGATTCTGCCGGAACTCAAGTGTTCCGACGCCGGAGCGGTCACGCTGCGGCTTCCGTCCGCAAAGTTCGCCTACGATCTTCGCCAGCATCGTTTTCTCGGCCACGTTGATCGCGTAAGCGGCCTGCTTGTGGCAGGCGAACCCCTCGTGTACGCGCTCGAAGACGCACCGGCGGCACGGCCTGAAATCCTCGCCCGCGGGAAGGCAAGTCCCACCGTTGGCGCTGGCGCGACGGTGCACTTCGCGATTCGGCTGATTGCCCGCAGCCAGCCCTTTGTGGTGCACGCATCCTGGGTGCCGGCGCCTTCAAGTACTGGCCACGTCGAGGTCCGGAATCCGCGGGGGCAGGTCGTTGATTATTACGGGACCAATCTATCGCTTACCAGCGCACCTCAGGATTTCGCAGTGGCTCTCGCGCTGAACGATCATCCTGGTCGATGGAGCGTGACCGTGCGGGAACCGTACGCGCATCAGGCTGCCACCGCGAACTTTCTGGTGAAGTCGTCGACATCTAATCGACAAGAGCCCGAGCCCTAAGGCTTCCCTCCTCAGGTGAGGAGGGGTGGCCGCAGGCCGGGGTGGTGTCAATCTTGAGTTTTTCCCTGAGGACACTGCCCCTGACCCCGTCGTCATCTGAGGAATCTGGGTGAAAACTGTATCCGCCGGCGCCGACTGTGGATCCCCGCCTCAGCGGGGATGACGTCGCTCGATTTGATGTCACTCCCGCGAAAGTTAGGTTCCTGAAAATAGGCAACTTATGCTGATAAAGCCGTTAGGTTATTAATTGCAAGGCGATTAGGTGCTGTTTAGGAAGCAAAGAGCGTAGTTTCAGGAGGTGAAAATGACGGCAAATTCGCCCGAAACCGCACCGAGGCGGTACGACCTCAGTTTCAGGGTAGCGGCCGTCGACCGCCACGTCTTGGCGGCATCAAAGCGGCTCTCGCAAGCAACTCAGTCACTAACCCGGTAATTTGGGCTTGACAGCGTGCCCGGAACGGCGTAAGAAGGGTGGGACAGCATTGACTCACTGTGTATTTGCCGCGGATCAGCCGGGATTGGGACGCGAGGGGGACTCTCCATGAAAAGGCTTGCACGCAACTTGGGTCTGCTTGTGGCCCTCTTGGGCCTTCCTGCGACAGCCATGGCCCAGGGGGATCTCGGCGCCTTGACAGGCCTGGTCACTGATGCGTCGGGCGGAACGGTACCGGGCGCTTCAATCACTGTGACCAATATCGCCACGGGCGTCAGCTCGACAGCCAAGACGAGCGACGCCGGATACTACCGCATCGCCGTGCCGCCCGGGACTTATCAGGTGAAAACGGACAAGGCGGGTTTCAAGACTGAAGTGGCGGATCAGATTGTCGTTCCCGTGGCGCAGGTGGTGACCCTCGACGTGCACTTGCAGGTGGGCAGCCAGACGCAGACGGTCGAGGTAACGGGAACGGTACCGCTGCTCACGCCCTCCACGGCCGAAGTTGGCACGAGCATATCCCCCAACGAATTCCAGACGCTGCCCATTCCCCTCGACGACGGCGGCCGGCAGCCGCAGAGCTTCATTTTCCGAAGCCTTCCCGGGGCGGTAGGCGATCCGTACCAGGGGTCGATCAACGGCGGCCAGCAATTCAGCCATCAGATTCTGATCGACGGCGTAACCATCGGGCGCTATGACATGAGCGGCGGAAGCATGGACGAGTACAGCCCGGGAACCGACGCGATTGGAGAGTTCAAAGTACAGACTGACAACTATTCCGCCGAGTATGGCGACACGGGCGGCGCGATTGTGAACTTTTCGATGAAGTCGGGTACCAATCAGTTTCACGGCACCGCCTTCGAATACAACAAGAACCCTGTATTCAACGCCGCCGGCCTGCTGGCCAACGCCTTCGACACACCGAAGGACAATGAGAAGGAAAACAATTTCGGCGGCACGATCGGCGGCCCCATCCGCAAGGACAAAATATTCTTCTTTGGCAGTTATGAGGGAGACCGATTCACGAATTTCGCCTCCAGCGGGGAGACAACGATTCCGACGGCGGCGATGCGGAATGGCGACTTCAGCTCCTTCCTCGGTGATCAGGTTGGGACGGACGCGCTGGGGCGTCCGGTTTATACGAATGAGATTTACGATCCCACCACGAGCCGGACGGTGGTTGCAGGCGCCACGGACTCGGTGACGGGCCTCGTGAACAACAGCGGCAGTGACGCCAGCGTGCGCGATCCCTTTCCGGGCAACATCATCCCAGCGGCGCAAATCAGCAAGGCGGCTGCGTCCCTCCTCCCACTGTTTCCCGATCCTTTGTTTGGCGGTAACACCCGGAACACCCCTCAGTTTTGCTGCTCTACGCCGGTCCTGGACCGCAACGCGTACAATGTCAAAGTCGACGAGGTGATCGGCTCAAAGCAGAGACTCAGTGAAATGTTCGGCTATTACCGGCGAGTGCTGTGGAAACGCAACACGGCGAATTCCGCTTATCCTCCGTTCCCGGGGCAGCCCATCAGCACGTTCAAGAATCAGGATGTCGTCGGGCCGCAGGCCCGCGTCAGCCACAGTTGGACGGTCAACGATCATTCCGTGAACCTCGCCACGGTGGCCTACAATCGCACCACTAACGCCAACAACCTGACGAATAACGCCAAGTACACCGCGATGATGGGAATCCCCGGTATTCCAGACACGTGTTTCCCGCGAACAAGTTTCAGCGTGGGCAGCAACACGAACATCAAATTCATGTCGGCCTTGGGAGTGGCGTGCGCTAACACCGATCCTTCGGAGAGTTACGTCTTCCAGGACGTTTTCACCACGACGCACGGCAGACACAGTGTGAAATTCGGCGGAGACTTCACCCGCTACCGTTACAACACCAATGAACCGGGTCCTCAGTCAGGCGCCTTCACTTTCAACAGCAAGGAAACCTCGCTGACCGGGTTTTCCAGCGCCACCGGCCACCCCTTCGCGAGTTGGCTTCTCGGAGCTGCGGATGCAGCGAGCCGAACAGTTTATGCAACGGAACCCGGCTACCGCGCCGGCGTGTTTGCTGCTTTCATACAAGACGACTGGAGGACCACTTCCAAGCTGACGCTCAGTATCGGGCTGCGCTGGGAACTGCCCCTCCCCAAAACGGAAGCCTTCAATCGCCAGTCCGGATTTGATGCCACGCTGCCCAATCCGGCCTCAGACAACATCCCCGGTGCGCTGGCGTTCCTGGGGAACTGCTCGGGCTGCCTGAACCGCACTTCCTTCCAGGACTGGTACTTCAAGGAGTTCGGACCGCGTTTTGGCCTGGCCTATGCCGCCACCAAGAATCTCGTGCTCCGCGGCGGCTACGGAATCTCGTATGGCCCTCCGATCCTGAACAACTTCGGCAGCCAGAATATCTTCGGCTATAACAGCTCGGTTGTCGTCCATCGTTCCGGCACGCCCAGCAGCATCGACCCGGTGACTTTCCTTTCCCCATTGGCGTCCGCGCCTCTCCCCACCTGGGCAAAGGTCGGAATCCCACCGTTCACCGGCACGCTCCCCGATCGCGATCCGTCATCGGCGAACGGCAATACGCTCGATTTTCTGACCCGACAATCCCTGGCTCAGCCTTATGTCCAGAACTGGAGCGCGGGATTCCAGTACCAGCTTCCGCATGACATCGTGCTGGAGGCGAACTACGTGGGATCGAAAGGCACGCGCTTGCTGGACAGCAACTTTGCCACCAGCTTCAATCAGATTAATTCCAAGTTCTTCCCCCTGGGCGACGCCCTGGACATGGACTTCCAGGACGCGTTGAATGCGGGAATCCTCCAACCGTACGGAATCACCAAGCTGCCTTATCCGGATTTCGAAGACAACAACTGGGATACCAGTGTTGCTGCCGGCCTGGCTCCTTATCCTCAGTACTACAGTCTGACCAACAACTATCCCACCATGGGCAGTTCCAGCTACCAGGCGTTCCAGGCCACGGCGCGCAAGAACTCCGCCCATGGCTTGACCTTCATTGCCGCCTACACATTCTCCAAGACGATCGACGATACTGACACCGCGCTCTACTACCCGAGCTACGGCGTCCAGGATTTCTACAATCGCAAGCTGGAGAAGTCGATCGCGTCCTTTGATCATCCGCAGAGCCTGAAGCTTACGTGGATCTATTCCCTGCCCATCGGCCGCGGACAGAAATGGCTGAATTCCGGCGGAGGCTGGGACCGCCTGTTTTCCGGATGGCAAGTTACGGCCATTCAACAGTACCTTTCGGGTGATCCCCTTTACGTATCCTCTGCGCTGAACACCTCGCTGAACGAAAGCGGGATTACCCTGATGCCCAGCAATTCTGCCGACGTGCTCTCGGGAGTTCCGCAAAAGCTCTCCACGAAAGGGCTGGACGTTGTGAATGGGACCGCGTATCTGAATCCGGCAGCGTTTGTTAACCCGCCTGCCTCACCCGACGGCAATTATCCTTTGCGATTAGGAACCGGACCTCGCTTTCTGCCGCAGACCCGGGGACCGTTTCATTCGAACGAGGACTTCGGAATCATCAAGAACACCAAGATCAGTGAACGGTTCACCGCTCAAATACGGTGTGACATGTTTAACGTCTTTAATCGTACGGGACGTGGCGACCCGGACACGTCTTTAGGCGATGGGCTACCCTCCGATGGCGGCACGTTCGGGTTGATCCTCAACCCGGACAATGGTCCCCGGGTGATCCAATTCGCCCTGCGGCTCAACTTCTGAAGGGCAGTGTGCGGCTGTTATTCGATTCCCAATCCGCTCATCCCGCGGCCCGCTTCGGCGGGCCGCGTTGTCTCTGCGCGCCTAAAATTCCCCTCCTCAGGTGAGGAGGGGTGGTCGGAGGCCGGGGTGGTGTCAACCAGCGTCGTCTATGAGGACACCACCCCCTGGCCCCCTCCTCATTCGAGGAGGGGAATCGCATTGTAAAGAAACACGTCAGAAGGCACATTGAGTTCAATGCCCAATTCGTCATTCTTCCGCACTTTCATTCCACGCCTCTTCCTGAATCGCTGCGCATCGGTTTTGTGGCTGCTGGTCTTGTCGGCCGTTTTTCAGGGGAATCGAGCTTCCGCCGCACAGAATCCAGCGGATACCAACGTCGTCCTGATTACCCTTGACACCACGCGCGCTGATCACTTGAGTTGCTACGCCGGACACAAAGCGGCGCCGGATTCGAGGGCTGGCCCGGGGCGTGCCGGTCTTGGACAAGACGCCGCCGGCGTCGCCAGAACGCCGCACTTTGACGCGTTGGCCGCACGGGGAGTCCGGTTCACACACGCCACTGCGCAAGTGCCGCTGACCCTTCCCTCGCACGCTTGCATCATGACGGGTGCTTATCCACCCGTACACGGACTGCGGGACATGGGTGGGTTCATTCTCGAGAACACTCATCCCACCATCGCTTCGATTGCTCGCTCCGCGGGTTTCGAGACTGCGGCGTTTGTGGGGTCTCGAGTGCTGAGCAAGCAATTTGGCCTTTCCAACGGCTTCACCACCTACGACGACGATATGAGCGGGCAGATCGAAGAAGGTCTGCCCGGAATATTTCCCGAACGGCGCGCGTCCGTAGTCACGGACCACGCCTTGCAGTGGCTCAGGCAAAACGGCGGCCGCAAATTCGTCCTGTGGGTCCACTACTACGATCCTCACGCGCCCTACGCTCCCCCTGAACCCTATAAGACCACCTACGCGCACGACCTCTACTCGGGCGAAATCGCGTACATGGATGAGCAAGTGGGACGCTTGCTCGACGGCATCAAAGAACTGGGCCTAAGCGGTCGCACGCTGATCGTCGCGATGGGCGATCACGGAGAGAGTCTGGGAGAGCACGGGGAACTGACGCATGGCGTCTTCCTTTATGATTCCACCTTGCATGTCCCACTCATCATTGCGGGTCCAGGGGTCCCTGCCGGCCGGGTCGTCGACGAACAAGTACGCTCGATCGATGTAATGCCGACGATTCTTGCTTTCTTGCGCCTCTGGCCCCTGGTTGAACACAGGAGCCGCACTCCTGGGGACTCTGCTTATCTGGAGACGATCTACCCGCGAACTTACCTGGGTTGGTCTGAACTGCGCGGCCTGCGCACCGACAGGTGGGCCTTCATCTCGGCTCCGCGGATCGAGCTTTACGATCTGGAAAGTGATCCGGGAGAGGCGAACAACGTGGCGGGCGCGCACCCCGAGGTAACGCGCGCCTTGCAGGCGAAAATGTGGACCCTGGCTGGCCTGAGTTCAGGTCGCGAAGAGCTGGTTCCGAGCGCCATGGATGACCAGACACGCCGGCAACTCAACGCCTTGGGCTACGTCAGTGCCGGAAGACCGCGTAGAATCGATCTGGGAACTACGGCGCCCGATCCCAAGGATCGCGTGGAGATTCTCAAGATCCTCGACTCGGCGGGAGCAATGCTCGGCAAGGAGCGCTATGCTGAAGCCGCGCAGATGATGGAACGCTGCCTGCCGAGGGACCCCACTAATCCGCTAATCCACATCTATCTCGCCACCGCCTTGGATAAAATGGGTGACTACCGCCGCGAGGTTCAGTTCTATCAGGACGCGCTGGCGCAGAAGATCGAGACGGGCGAAATCGACTCACGTCTTGGCAAGGCTTACCTGCGCCTCCAGGAACTGGATAAGGCCGTCGAGGCGCTGACGCGCGCCGTCGCCCTCGATCCCCTGGACCTCGACAGCTTCCGCAATCTCGGAACGGCTCAGTTGCAACTCGGGCACATCGACGAAGCGGAGAAAGCCTTTCGAAGCATCCTGGTTGAGAATAGCCGCTATGCAGCAGCCTACAACGGCCTCGGTCTTGTTGCGATCCAGCGAGACAGGGTCGCGGAAGCTCGACGCAACTTTGAGAAAGCCATTGAGGTTGGACCCGACGAGGTTGAGCCGCTGCTCAACCTGGGATTGCTTTATCAGAAGTCGGGGGACAAGCGCCTGGCGATTCACTATTACCAGATGTTTTTGAGCAAAGCGCCCGAGGCTCAATACGGCATGATGTTTGCGGACGTGCGGAACGCAATCAAGGAATGCCAGACCCCGTGACCGTCAACGACCTCAATGATTCAGCTGCGCTGACTGCTTTTGACCTCCACCCTCGTAAATATCAGAAAGAAAGCGACCCTGCATCTGGGATGGGGGCTCGATGCCGTAGATATGGAGAACGGTAGGGGCAATGTCGTAGGCACTGGCAGCGAAGCCCGTCACTTCGTAATTCTTCTTGATGCCGGGGCCCATGGCAATGAACGCTCCCGGCACATCGTCGCCGTCCGGAAAGTCGTGCTTGGCGATGACCGGCGTAGTCGAGGCGACGCTGCTGCCATGGCTATGGTTCTCGTGCTCGTCGCCGAATTCGCGCAGTGGCTTGATTCCGTGGTCGGAAATGATGAACAGGGTGGTGTTGGCGTCGATGAACGGCAAGATGGAGCCCAGCACTTTATCGAAGGCGCGGTACTGATCCGGAAACGCATCCGTCCGGACCGCGTTCACCTTGGCGTTGTAGCCAACGTTGTAGTCCTGAATAGGGTAGAGCCAATGACCCACGCGATCTTCGCAAGACTGGTCGAACATCGTGAAATCCGTAGGATGATTTTGCAACAGGTAAACAAAGAGCTTGTTCTGTTGCTCCCGGATCTTTTGCACTCCGTCGAGCCACGCTTGAACTTCCTTGGCCTCGCGGCCTTGAAGATCTTCCTTGCTTGGCATCCGCGAGCAATCGATCAGGAAGTCCCCGACTTTTGCCTCCAATTCCGGAATCATTGACTTGGGGTAAACGGCGTCTCCACCTTCCACCTCGGAAAGCTTCGGCGCGCACAGAATGCCGTCCTCGCAGCCCTTGCCGCGCGTCAACATGCCGCTGATCATATAACCATTGACGGGCATGACCGGGAAGGTCGCAGGCACGTTGGCCATCCCGACGGTCACGCCGTGCTTGCTGAGGATGGACCACAAGGGCTCGCTCTTCAGCATGTTCGTGTTCGCGGTCTGCCCGTCAACCACGAAGCCGGTGATCCCGCTCTTCTCGGGCGGCACGCTGGTAAAGAACGTCGTGAAAATCTTGGGACACGTCGGCGCCGATAACGTGCGCAATTTGCCATAGGCCCCATTTTCGATGACATGCTTCAGATTCGGCAGTTCGCCGCGGATTAACAAGGGACGGAGAATATCCCATTCCGCTCCGTTGACCGCCATGATCAGCACGCGCGGCCGGACGGTAGAATCTGAGGAATTCGCTGCCCAACCCAGCGCGGCGATTGAAGCCAAAAACACCAGGATGACCACAACTGCCAGAAACGGTGCTCGTTTCCACATCACTTGCCTCCAAGAAATAACATCCCAGGAATTATGCCACCGCCAAGCTCGATGTGCCAGCCTCAAACGCCCGTCTAATGCCGGCGCAACGGCTCTCTCTTGATCACCCCGACGGCCTCTTTGATCACCAGCAGTTGATCGGCAGCCTCATTCAAGATGATCTGTGTTTGGTTCCGTGCCGCATTGGACCGATCACGGGTGGTTCCCCGGGTCTCATGAGCCGGTGGCGAAGGCCAGCGCAACTCCAGACGGTCCACCTTAGTGGCGGAGCCCAGGCCGAAATGCAGGCGCAGATCGCTGGACGACAAATAGCTTCCACCACTGCGCACCGTGTCGTATTGCGTGAGGCCGCCCGCAGTCACTTTGACCTCCGTTCCGATGCCATCGCGGTTGCTGCTCGTCCCGATCAGCTTCACTAAAAGGGAATGGTTCGGATTCGGCCGCTGATGCCGCAGCAGATCGGGCGTATCGTTCATGTTCGTGACCGCGATCTCAACGTCACCATCGTTGTCGTAATCTGCCGTGGCCAGCCCACGGCTGACCTTCTTGACAGCCAAACCCGGGCCGGAGCTCAGCCCCACCTCGTCGAATTTCCCATCGCGCCGATTGTGAAACAGCAGGTTCCGCTCGGCATAAGTGATGCCGGAGGGAAAGCGATCCATTTGCGGCGAGGTTTGGCCGTTGGCGAAAAAAATGTCCTTCCAGCCGTCGTTGTCAAAGTCGAGGAACTTGGCGCCGAAGGTCGTGAAGAGCCATCCCACATCTCCCAGGCCGGCAACATAGGTGCTGTCGGTGAACGTGCCGTCATGATTGTTGTGATACAGGTTCTTCACGTCATCGGAAAAGTTCCCTTTCACCAGGTCGGCCCAGCCGTCATTGTCGTAATCGGCGCAGTCGGTTCCCATGCCCGCTTGCTCCTGGCCTTCGGCGCTGTAAGCGACGCCGGCCTCAGGACCGACGTCGGTGAAGGTGCCATCGCCATTGTTACGGTAAAGTGCGCTGGGCGTCGAATCGTTGGCTACGTAAATGTCAGGCCGGCCATCGCGATCGTAATCGCACCAGACCACTCCCAGACCTGCATAGCGGCCGGGATCGATTCCAGCATGTTCGGTGACGTCGCTGAAGGCGCCGTTGCGGTCATTGTGCAGGAGGATGTCGCGTCCGCCCGGCAAGCCCCGTGGGCCGCAAAACGTCGCGATCCCGCGGTAGGTGCAGTTCGGCGCGCTTCCGGGCTCACCGAGTTTCTCGATGTCAACGTCGAGATAATTGGCGACATAGAGATCGAGATAGCCGTCGCCGTCATAATCGCCAAAAGCGCATCCCATCGACCAGCCGTGTCCGGCCGCGTGCGCCCTGGCGGCTTCCTCGGTAAAGGTGCCGTTGCCGTTGTTGTGGTAGAGCACATTGCCGCCGTAATAGGTCACGTACAGATCGTCAAAGCCATCGTTGTCGTAATCGCCCGCACATACGCCCATGCCCCACCCCGTGTGGTCCAGGCCTGCATGTGGGCCGACGTCCGTGAAAGTCCCGTCGCCGTTGTTCCGATAAAGGCGGGAAGCGGGAGAGTCTCCGCGCTTCCAGTGCTCGAAAGTAGAGCCGTTGACGAAGAACAGGTCCGGGAAACCGTCGTTGTCATAGTCGATCCAGGCGACCCCGCCTCCGCCTTTGGCCTCGATGATGTATCGCTTCTCAGGCCCGCCGCTGGTCAGGGTGAAATGGATACCGGCTTTATCGGCCACGTCGACAAATTGTTCATGCTCTTGTGAGGCTAATCCTGAGCGAGAAGTTGCGCGGGTTGGGCCCGACGCGGGACGCTGCTCTCGTGAAGGAGCTGCGTGGCTCAGCCGCCGATCGACAAGCACGGACAGCCAGACGATGCATCCGATGAACAGGACAAGGCCACGCCGCGTTGCGATTGTGATGAGCATTCCAATCTGTATAGTAGTGCGTTCCGCGGGCCGCCCGTAATGGAAATGAGTTCGCACGCCGAAACGGCGCGGCTTTCAGAGGTGTGTGAGAACTGGTATTTTGCCGGTCAAACACTGGATCCCCGCCTACGCGGGGGTGACGTGGCTGGATTTAGGAGCGCTAACCCATGCCTCCATTCCCGGCGAAGGCGGGAATCCAGAATTGTCGCAAGGACCTCGGAGACTCTGCCGTCGTGAGGCCAAGACGGGTTGGGCTTTGGAAGCCCGAGGCCCATGGGACATCAGGGTTGAGGAGCGCTGGTCTTGGTTCGCGCGTGGAGCATTGACACCGTCTGGTACTCGCGGGCAGCGTCCGCTTTGCGGCCCATCTGCTGATAGACGCGCGCCAGCGTGTAGTGCGCTTCCGCATCATCCGGGTTCCCTTGCAAGATTGTCTTCAACTCCGCTTCGGCCTCGTTCAAGTGGTTCTCGGCCTGCAAGACACGCGCCAGACCGTAGTGCCCGGGCCGTCCCTGAGGCTTCAACTCAATCGCCCGTCGGAACAGCGGCTCCGCGGCGGAGGCACGTCCGCGGTCCAACTCGATATCTCCGGCCAGCCAGTAGGCGTCATAGAAGGTCGGGTTAAACCCGATTTCCTTCCGGTACTCGTCAATCGCCGAACTCAAATCGCCCTGGCTTTGATATGCATATCCGAGATGATAGTGAGCGCCGGGAAGATGCGGCGACAGTTGGAGGGCCTGCTTGAACTGCTCAATCGCCGGCAAGGTTCGATTCAGATTGTGATCGGCACGCCCCAGGAGCAGATGCGCTTCGGCGTTGCGGGGCTCAAGGCGGAGGCAATCTTCGAGCGGTCCCACGGCATCCGCGTACTTTTCCTGGCTGAGCTCGGCCAGGGCGAGATCAAAGTAGGTCGCCGCGACCTTGGGGTCAAGTTCCAGCGAGCGCCGAAAGGCCTTGCGAGCGGAGTCGGCATCCCCGCTCTTGAGAAGGACAGCGCCTAATAGCTGGTAAGCGCTCGCCGACCGGGGATAGTCCACGACCGCCCGCCGCGCCAAGTCCTGTGCCGACGCCAATCGCCCGGCGTCGAGTTCACTCTGGACCTGATTCTCGTAGTGCTGCTCTGAAGGCCGTGATTGCGGGGCGGAGTTTTGGGCGGCGACAGCGAGCCACGCCAAACAGCCCGCCAGCCACAGGGCGCATCTCAAAACACACTCGGTCCTCACGGAAGTGAGTCTAAGGATTGTTCCGCGAGCAGTCAACGCTCACCCGTCGATCCTCCGGCATTGAGGCACCCCGTTTCGGGCACCCCAGGCCGCCGTGATAACCTTTATTCGATTGAGACGGGACAACGAATCGTGATGACAACCCCGACCAACATCACACGTCGGCTTCGCCGGTGGACCTACTGTCTGGCGGCCGTCGGCGTCCTCGTCATGCCCGGCGTACGGGCGGCAGGTCAATCCTCAGGCCGGCAGCTTGACGTCGTCCTCATCACAATCGACACGCTGCGTGCCGATCACCTCGGCTGCTATGGCGACAGGAAAATCGAAACGCCGAATCTCGATGCTCTGGCAGCCTCCGGCAGCCGGTTTTCTAACGCTTACACTCCTGTACCGATCACGCTGCCAGCCCACACGGCGATCATGACGGGCCGGTACCCGATGGGAACAGGAATGCACGATTTCAGCGGCAACAAGCTTCCGCCGGAAACGGCCACGCTGGCGACCATTCTCAGCGGTAAAGGCTACGAGACCGCCGCCTTCGTGAGCGCAGCCGTGCTGGACTCGCGGTTCGGCTTGAACGAGGGCTTCGATGAGTACTACGACCACTTCGATTTCAGCCGTCTTGATGAGAGTAGTCTGGACCTGATTGAGCGTCCCGGCGATCAGACGGTTGATCGCGCCCTTAGGTGGCTTAGCGAACGTCATCAGGCGGCAAACCCTCAAAGGCCATTCTTCCTCTGGGTTCACCTGTACGATCCGCACTACCCTTACAACCCGCCTGAGCCGTACGCCACGCGGTATCGCGATCGCCTTTACGATGGAGAAATCGCGTTTGCCGACGCCCAGGCAGGTCGCCTGTTAGCCTGGATGAAGGACCAGAAGCTCTCCGACAGTGCCCTTGTGGTGGTAGCGGGAGATCATGGCGAGGGCCTGGGCGAGCACGGCGAGAAGAACCACGGCTTCTTCATCTACAACTCGACTCTGCACGTGCCGCTCATCGTCAGGATCCCGGGCGTGACTCCGGGCGTTGTGCAGAGCAACGTCAGCCTCATTGATGTCATGCCCACGGTTCTTGATGGGCTGAAGATCGGGATTCCGGCCGGCATCCAGGGTCGAAGCCTGATCGTTGATATGCGGGGAGGACACGCATCGCCCAGCGAGCCGCCACCAGAGCTTTATGCCGAGACTTATCTGCCGCTGTTGCATTTTCGCTGGAGCAATCTGCGGGCGATCCAGGTACAAGGGCTGAAGTATATCGATGCGCCTCGACCCGAGCTCTATGACTTGCGCGCCGACCCGGGCGAAATCAAGGACTTGATCGGACAACGCCCTGCGGTCGCCCGCGAGCTCCGTGCGAAGCTCTTAAGCCTCATCAACCGCGATACGCCAGCAGCCGGCCGTGGGCCCGAGAAAGTGCTCACCGACCCCATCTTACTGGCGCGGCTGAGATCGCTTGGATATCTGGCGACGGGCGGAGGCGCGTTTGCTGATCCCCAGGGAAAAGCGTTGCCTGATCCCAAGGACCGCGTTCAAGTCTACGAGCTCTTTTCCGAAGCGATGTCTGACGGCCAGCATGGCCGCTATCGGGAATCCTTACAGAAGTTGGCAGACGCAGACAACACCGACCCGCACTCGTTGCCCATCCACTATCTCATGGCGCTCGATTATTACCGCTTGAAGGAGTTCTCCAATGCCGAGGCACAATTCAAGACGGCCATCGAGCTCGATCCCAACTTTGCCTTGGCTACCTACTACCTGGGCCTGACTCAGATTCAATTGGGCGATCGAGACGCTGCGGCAGCGGCGCTGCAGCGGGCGTTGCTGCTCGATCCCACAAACTTCTCCGCAGCGTTCGATATGGGAGCGCTCCTTTTGAAAATGAATCGGGTCGATGAGGCGGTTGCCGCGTTCCGAAGGGCCACCGAGATCAATCCTGACTTTGCCAATGCGTTTGAGGCTCTGGGAGAGGTTTACCTCTATCAGAAGCGCCCGCAGGACGCGGCGCAGGTGCTCGAGCGCGCAGTCCAGATCCAACCGGACTTTACCAAGGCGCACTACAACCTGGGCCGTGCCTACCAGGCTTTGGGAAGAAGCGACGACGCTCAGCGGCAGTTCGACTTGGGGAAAACACCGTAGCCCGTGTTGGACGCAGGCGCACGTCTGCAGTAAACTCGGTTCGGCAAGACCTGCCGGTGACTGGAAGCGTCCGATGGGGCGGAATAGAACCGATCCGCGGCAGTTTCGGCTGCGTGATACACGACTCCGCATGTTGCTCCGAACTCTCGCACTTGTGGTTTTCTCCGCAAGTGTGGGGCTGGGACAGAGCGATTCGGGCGTTATCCACGGGCGCGTGACTGATGCCCGGGGAGAGGCTCAGCACCTGCGAGTGCAGCTGCTGGCTGCGGGCGATGTTCCAGCCGGCGATATGTATACCGGTACCGAGGGTGAGTTCGTGTTTCAGGGGCTTCCCAGCGGAGCATACTGGGTCATCGTGGAGGCTGACGGATTCGAGCCGGTCCGGCAATCGGTGATGCTCGACGAGCACGTCAATCCCAAGATGCAAGCTAATATTGTGCTCGAACCGGCGAAGTCTCCGAAACGGTTGAGCCCTGTGCTTAGCGGCAACGCCTCAAGCTACACGATGAATGCAACGAAGACTCAGCCGCCGCTAAACCCCCAGGTGCTGCGCGAATATGACCGCGGGCGGGCTCAGGAAGGGAAGGGCAAACTGGAGGACGCAGCCGATCACTATCGCAAAGCGCTTCGGATTGAGCCCAACTACTATCCCGCCCTCAATAATTTGGGCGCCCTCTACGAACATCAGGGCGATCACAAGCGCGCGGAGGAGTTACTCGCTATGGCAGTTGCCGTCGACCCGGATGACGGCGAGGCGTATGTCAATCTCGGCCATTCTCTCTATGAAGAGGGCCGCTACTCTGAGGCGGCCGACCGGCTTGAGGAGGGACTAAAGCGCTCGCCCAATTCGGCTATGGGCCACTTCTTTCTGGGATCCGCCGACCTAAAGCTCGGTAGGATTGGGGAAGCCGAGTCGCACCTGAAGCGGGCATGCGCCCTTGACCCGACCGGATTGCCCGCCGCCCACCTACAGCTTGCCAACGCCTATTTGCGGGCGCACGACACGCCGGCAGCGAGCGCGGAGCTTAGGACGTACCTTCAGGCCAATCCGGCCGATCCGCAGGCACCGGCGATCCGAAGACTCCTCGCCAGCATGGAAGCGCCGAACCCTTGACAGCCATTCGTTTGCGATCCAGCCTGATACTCGGTTCTTTGGCCTGGTTGATTGCCGCACCAGCCGCAGGCCGTTCCGGAAATCGCGAGCCTGTTCCACCCTCGATTGTCTTCATCACCCTCGACACGGTTCGAGCCGATCGCATCGGTTGTTACGGGGATCGGGCAGCGGAAACGCCCACCCTGGACAGGTTGGCACGTGAAGCAACCCGATTCGCGAACGCTTACACGGTCGTGCCGATCACTCTACCGTCCCATGCCGTCATGCTTACCGGCACCTATCCGATGTGGAGCGGCGTACGAGATTTCACTTCTTCGGGTCTGCCCGCTGACGTTCCGACCGTCGCTGAGACGTTGAAGAGGCACGGATTCTCCACGGCAGCTTTCGTCAGCGCTTACGTGCTGAATTCGATGTGGGGATTGAACCGGGGCTTTGAGCTATACGACGACCAGATGGATTTGGGCGGCCGCCCGGCAGGAGACCTGTCTCTGGTAACCCGGTCGGGAGATCTGACCACGACGCGCATGATCGACTGGCTCGATGGGCACCGGCAGGGCCCGTTCTTCATTTGGATTCATCTCTACGATGCCCACAGTCCTTATCGATCGCCCCAACCGTATGCTGGCCGCCACCCCGACTCTGCCTACGACGGCGCCATCGCCTTCGACGACGCCCAGGTCGGGAGAGTGATTGCCGAGCTGCGCCGGTTGGATCTCTACGACTCCAGCCTCATTATCCTGACCAGCGATCATGGCGAGTCGCTCGGTGAGCACGGCGAGGCTGAACACGGGTTCTTCGTCTACAACTCGACCCTCCGCGTGCCGCTGATCGTCAAGTGGCCCGGAGGTCAGGATGGCGGAAGGACCGTGGCGCAGCCGGCTTCGACCATCCAGATCCCCGCGACGATTGCTCAATCAGCCGGCATCCCGGATTCGGAGTGCCGTACTTTCCAGGCCCGGTCACTCGCCCGATCCGGCCGCGGGCTTCGGCCTCCCGCTGCCACAGCGGCGCCGGTCTATGCCGAGTCTTATTACGCGCGCGACTCATTCGGCTGGCACGAATTGCGTATCCTGGCCGACGAATCTTTCAAATACATCGATGCACCTGAGCCGGAACTGTACGATCTTGAACATGATCCCGGCGAGCGCTCGAACGTCATCGGCAAACACGAATTGCTCGTGCGATCGTTGCGGGCCAAGCTGCAAGAACTCGAGCGCCAGTATGCCCGTACAGAAGTCTCCGTCAGTCCGTCACCATTGGATTCCGACACGCTCGAAAAGTTGAAATCACTGGGCTACGTCGCCTATCAGGGGGGACGACAAGCCCCAACGGGAGACGGCAACCGCGCTGATCCCAAAGAGAAGATCGCCACGTTCAATGCCATCCTTCGTGCCGGCGATCTCAGACGGGCCGGCCATCATGCCGAGGCGGCGCGACTGCTCGCCGACCTGCGGTCACACGAGCCGTCGCTCTACGTGCTCCCGTTCGAAGCGGGCGAGAACGATTTGGGTTGGGGCAAGCCGCAGGACGCGGCGCGAGAATTCCGGGCGGTCCTCCAGCTGAATCCAAAATTCGACCAGGCACTCCTGGGCCTTGGCCGCGCCTGTTTAGAGCTTGGCCAGAATGCCGAGGCGGCCACGGCCTTCGAGCTCGTACTTCGAATAAGCCCGCAGAATGCGCTGGCGCGAGTCGCCCTTGCGAGGGCCTATTCCGGCGAGGGAAAACCCGACACGGCGGAGGTTGAACTCGCCCGGGTCGTAAAGGATCATCCGGATTTCGGGCAGGGGCACGCCGAATACGGCGAGGTGCTGGCCAGAAGAAAGGCATACGAGGAAGCCGAGCGACAGCTCGAAAGGGGAATGGATCTGGGCTACCGCGATGCCGAAAGCCTCAACTACTTGGGCATTTCGCGCGGAGAGCTCGGCCAGCACCAAGCGGCGGTGGAGGCCTACCAGGAAGCCATCCAGCTTGATCCTCGCCTCGCTGTCGCATATCTCAATATGGCAATCGAATACCGGCGCGTGGGCGAGGCGACCGAAGCCAAGCGCTACTACAACAAAGCATGCGCGCTCAGCGAGGGGCTCTGCCGGCGCTACGCTTCGCAGTTCGCTCCCCAATAGACGTGCACCGGAGCGACCCTCAGAAATACTGCTCGCCCGGTCCGATCGTTACCCGTGCACGCACCACCTTCAAGTTAGAAGATAAGCTTCAATGCGAACTGGATCTGGCGCGGAAAATAAGCCGCCTGCGAGATACCGAAGTTGCCGACATTGCTGCTTAGAGTGGCGCTCGGTTGCTGCAGGTTCGTTCGGTTGAAAATGTTAAACGCCTCAGCACGAAACTCCCCGTTCAACCGCTCCGTGATCTTGATGTTCTTAAAGAGCGAGAAGTCAACTTCGCGGAAATTCGGCCCGCGGAAAGTATTACGTCCGAGGTTGCCATCGAAGGCCGTCCCGGGCGCGGGAGCCGATGTGCACCCCGGGTTGGTTACGCCGTTGGCTCCGCAGAAGAGATCGCCCGCCACAAGGTTGAGACTGGGGTGATCGGGCTCGAACGCGGCGTTGCTGGTGTTCGGATTGGCACTTCCGAACGCCGGCGCGTTGGGCCGGTCATTGGCGGCGCCGTCGCGGTTAAAGTCGCAGGTCTTTGACTGGCTCGACGAGTTGCTGCAGAACGGCGTCCACGGGAACCCTGAGTGCAGCGACAAAATCGTGTTCGCCTGCCAGCCGCCCAGGAGGTGACCCGTGAAACCCTGCTGCTCGCTGTACCAGGGCAGCCGGTATACCGCACTCAGCGTAAATGCCTGGGGAACGTCGAAGATCGAATCGCCGCGGTCGAGTCCCGGCAGCGCTTGATCGAGACTGAAGCCCTCGGCCGCGCCATTGGATGTTGTGGAGCCGCTGTGCCACGTCGAGCGGCCGTCGATCGAATGGGACCAGACGTAATTCGAGTGCAGTTCGAGGCCATGGCTGAGCCGCTTCTCAAGGACCAGTTGTAGAGAGTTGTAGTTCGAATTGACCGAGTTCTCCCAAGTCCGCAGACGGCCGAAGAGACAATTCACCAAAACGCAAGGACCGGGGCCGGATCCGGTCACAAGGTCGCGGCCGTCAAATGTCCGGTTGATGTTTTCAGAGCGATAGAGCTTGTGAGCGAACGTTCCCACCCACGAGGCCTTAACGACGGTATTTCCGGCAAATTGATGTTCAAAGCTGAGTTGAGACCCGTAAACGTAGGGATCGCGAAAATCCGGGAGGACCAGTCCTGTCAGATAGGCGCCGTTAGCATTATAGGGATTCCAGCCCTGAATGTTTCCGGCGAAAGCATTTGCAGTCGCTCCGGCCGGTCCGGCCCCGATATTCGAGGGCGCCCCGGTGAACGTTGGTGCTACGCCCGCGGGTGGGCCGAATATGCAGGAATCATTGAATTCCGGGCCCACTTGATTGCCGGTCGAGCAGAACGATTCATCGAAGGAATAGAAGGGAGGATCCCACCGGGAATTGGACAGCGGGTTGTAAACCTCACCCTGATAAGAAACGCCGAACCCGCCGCGCAGTGACGTCTTGCCGTTCCCGAACATGTCCCAGGCGAACCCGACTCGAGGACCGAAATTGTTATGGTCTCCACTCGCCAGGGCTCCCTTGATCCCCTCAAAGCCGCCGTTGCAGGACTGTCCGTTATCGCCGGCACCTGCGGTATCCACGTAGCAGTTTATCGATCGGAGTGCCGTCGTGAGGTTTGTACCGCTGGGTAGAACGAACTGAGTCGCCTGGTCGTACTTCTCCGTGTGACGCGAGTAAAGATCGTAGCGCAACCCGAGAACCAGGCTGAGACGCGGCGTCACTTTGAAGTTATCATTGACGAAGGCGCCGAACTCCCAGTTCCTCCAGGCCCGAATATTACTCGAAAGATGCGCCTGCCCGGTGGAGTTGCCGGTGGTGGGATCAATGGCGCCCGGATCGACGCCAGCCGCGACGGCCTCTACCTGTGCGGCGGCCAAAGCAACGCTGTCGGCGAATTCGTAGGAGGGGCGCCCGACGTTGAATTCGCTGTTTTCGTAATTGCGCTGAATGTTGCCGCCGAATTTTATTTCATGCTTGCCGTGGCTGACGGTGACAAGGTCCGCATATTGAAAGACCTCTTCGTGGAAGATCTGCGGGTAACCGGCGTAGTTCCCAAAGTCGACTTCACCCGTATCCATGGTGATTTCCGGAACGCCAGAGTCATTGGATCCGATGTCGCCGACGTTGCGATTCCAGCCGCCTCGCATTTCGTTGACGACGGTCGGGCTAACGGTGAACGTCCAGTTCAACGCGAGGTGCGGAAAGTCGTCGTGCGTTGGGCTCGCAAAACCACGCACGCCCACCAGTGCGGCGGGTGAACCACCATTGGCTGCAGGCGTGAAGAACGGGTCCGCAAACCGGTCAAAGAAGTAGCTTCCAAAGACTTTATTGGTGTTTCCGCTGTAGTCGATCCGGCCGCTGAATTGATTGCCATCATAGAACTGGTTGGAAGTCTGTACCTCTGCCGCGGTGTCGACACTCCCGAACGTAGGCAGGTCCTGATTGGCCAGCAGAGCGGCACCCAAGCCACTGTTCGGGTCGAGACCGTAACCCTGAACGCACGCCGCCGTGATCGAGGTGAGACCCGAGCATGGACCCCCGCTGGTCTGCGTCATATACTGATTCAGCGTGACAACTCCCGACGTGGGAGCAGGTGCTTTGAAACTCTTATAGAGCAGCGCTGCCACAGAATTGGGAGCTGCCGATTCAACAAGCCCCTGAAACTGGGGAGTCTCAATCGATTCCAGCTCAGGAATGAAGACGCGGGTTCTTTCGCCTTCGTACGAACCAAAAAAGAACCATTTGTCCTTCCGGATCGGCCCGCCGAGAGTTGCACCAAACTGATTGAAGCGAAACGGGTTGCGATCGCCTTCGAAGAAATTGCGGCCATCCAGTTTGTCGTTTCGGAAGAACTCGTAAGCGTCGCCATGGAACTGGTTGCTTCCTGACTTCGTGGAGACTTGAGTCTCTGCGCCGACCGTGCTGCCGTACTCGGCTGACAGAACCTCCGTGTCAACCCTGAACTCCTGCACCGAGTCTACGGACGGCTGCGTGTTGCTGCCGCCGCTCAGCCCTTTGTCCGAGATGCCGTCAATCTGATAGCCGTTCATGTTGACTCGTGCGCCGTTCACGACGGTCGTAAAGCCGCGGTTACCGGGCTCCGTAATCAGGCTCGTGGTATTCACCGCTCCGGGGGCCAGCTGAATGAGCTGAAAAACGTTACGGCCATTCAGTGGCAGATTCTGTACTTGACGCGCGGTGACCAGTTCGCTCACGCGATTCGACTCGGTGTCGACGAGCGGTGCCTGGCCCGATACCGTCAACTCTTGTGTGACAGAGCCCACCTGGAGTTTCAAATCGACTCGTTGAGTGTAGCCGGTCGTGAGCTCAATATGGCTATTCACGAGCGTCGCGAAGCCCGAAGCCTCTGCCCGGACTGTGTAGAACCCCGGCTGCAGATTTGAAAAGGTGAACAGGCCCGACGAGTTCACCTGCTTTGAAACGCTGACGTTCGTGGCCTCATTCGTAACCGTCACCTTTGCAGTGGGCAGGATGGCCCCACTGGCGTCGGTCACTGCTCCGGTGACGGCGCCGCCCACGTCCTGGGAGTAAGCAATCGGAGCGGTCACGAACGACTCTGCGACGAGAGCCAGCAAGAAAATCAAGACTCGTAACTTGCGCATAGGTGTCTCCCACGGGTGGAATTCAGACGGCGATTGATATTGCGGAGGCGAGCAGTGCGAAGGGCAGGCGAACCCCGATCTCGGGGCGCAGACGAACGGTCGGCCGAACTGGATCCACAAATCCAGCGGGGACACGCGAAACTCCAGCAGACAGCACCCGACGACTAGTATTCAGGCAGCAGCTTGCGAAATTCACATTCCCCCGGCCGCGTAGTTCTTATCACCCTTTCAATCCCGCTGTCAAGCAAAATCCGATATACAGGAGAAGACTCGCGCCTCAAATGAAGTCCCAGGGTTTCCGTCCCGGACGGTCCAAGAGCGCGGCAGCCTCTCGATCTCCCACAATCTCCTCGCGCTCTGTGTCCCACCGAATCTTGTGCCCGGTCCTGAATGCGATGTTCCCCAGATGGGGGACTGTCGTCGAGCGATGACCGATTTCGACATCGGCTACGGGCTTCTGGCGCGTTCGCACGCAGTCGATGAAGTTCTTCAGGTGCAGTTCCGTGGCATCAGCTCCGGCCACATCGACCCGCTCCGTTCGAAAGCCTTCGGGCCTGCCGGCACTCGCGACCGCTCCGGGTCCGATTTCACCTTTCGGTTCAGGGTAGACTTCGAAGCCCACCCGATCCACAAACAAGGATCCCTTGGTCCCGTAGAAGGCCATGCCATGAGGCCGATCATCCGGCGTGCGCGTGAGGTAATAATTCTTGCCGGGTGTGCGTCCGCCGCATCCGTGGTCGTTCAACATTGAGGCTTCGTAACTGAGCACGAAGCCCGGGTATTCGTAGGTTATCTCGACCACGTCAGGGGTCTCGGCGCCGTCCTTCAACTCGTAGCGGCTGCCCGCAGCCGCGGCAGATCGGGGCGCATCGACACCCATGATCTGGTGCACGCTGTCGAAACGGTGTGTCCCGTAATCCGTCGCCATGCCGCCGGCGTAGTCCCAGAACCAGCGGTAGCTCACGAGGAACCGATTCTTATTGAACGGAACGCTGGGAGCCGGACCCAGGTAGAAGTCCCAATCGAGTCCGGGGGGCGGCTCGGAGTCCGCGGCCTGGCCGATCCCGTCCGGCGACATATTCAGGTAATTCCAGAGGCGTACGAAGTGTATAGGTCCAATTTCACCACTTTGCGCGATTTCAGCCGCCCGGCGAATGTGTGGCGCCGAGCGGTGCTGGGTGCCGGTCTGCACAACGCGTTTGTATCGCCGCGCCGCCTCCACCATCTTCCTTCCCTCGCGGATGCTATGCGCCAAGGGCTTCTCCACATAGACATCTTTGCCGGCCTGACAGGCCAGTACGGTGATCGCAGCGTGCCAGTGATCAGGAGTGGCTATCAGAACAGCATCCACATCCTTCTGCTCCAGCACTCTTCTGAAGTCGCTGCAGGCCTTGCATCCGGCTCCGGCCCCCGCCTGCGCAGCTGCGGCATGAGGCTGGTACACATCACATACCGCGACCGTGTTCACATTGGGAATTTGGCGTAGTAGACCGGCGTCCGAAAGTCCTCGTCCGCCGCATCCGATCAAGGCGACATTGACGCGGTCGTTCGCCTCCAGAATTCTGGCTCCCGAGAGCGCCGACACCGAAGCTAATGCCGTTCCGGCTGCCCTTTGGATGAAGCGCCGTCTCTTCATCGCCCCCTCCTCCGCTGAATTGAAAGCACACCTGACGTTCAAAGACCAATTCTTTGTTTGCCCGGTAGCGTCCTTATTTCGACGCAGGGACCTCTGTGCACTCTGTGGTTCCTCCGCGCTCTCTGTAGCGCAAGTTAACGGGACCTTGCTGTCCTGCGAAGATTTCTCATGGCTCCTGGGCGCCCCCGAACTCGAGATTCTCCGTGTCCTCCGCGGCCCGACTTCTCCAACACAGAGGCCACAGAGGCTCCGTGACCTCCGTGTTGGAGCCTTGTCAGCACAGAGACCACCGAGAAAAACCGGTTTGGGTTGGCGGCATGCAGTCGCTGGACTACAAACCCTGGATTTCTTCGCAGCGCGCGACGATTTCTTGCTCGCCACTCGTCACTTCGGCCGATTCGGTTGCGGCGAGCCGCGCTGTGTTGAAAGCTTTTAACACAGAGGCCGCAGAGGTCACGGAAGCGCCTGTCTCCTACGCTTTCTGGAGCCCGAGGCTCTGGCGGGCGAACGCGAGGCAGTCCTTTACGTTCGCCTCTTCCTGCCGGCGGCGATCTTCCTTGTCCAAGCCTGAAACCTGAGGCAAAGGTTCGGACGGAGAGTGATCATGCACGAACCGGAGCGTCCGGGCCAGGTAAAGCCCGTCTCTGTCCGGAAACGTCACCCAGTACTGATCCGTCAGGCACGGAATCTTGAGGGGGTCGCGCGTGATCATCTCCAGGTTGAAGCGAATACGTGGCCGCGCCGTCCGAATCGTGTCAACCACTTTACCCAGATCGAGAACCCCTTGGTTCAGAGGCACCTCCGAAAGCAGAAAGCCCTCAGGGGCCTCCTTCACCGACATGTTCTTGAAATGCGTTGTGACCGCAAGCGGAGCGAGCTTTTCGACCACTTCCATGGGCGCATCGAGCAGCGAAATATTGTTGCCTGTGTCGAGACACACTCCCAGGAACTCGCTGCTGTGGTGCTTCAGTAGGGCGACCATTTCGTCCGCAGTCCAGTCCTTGTGATTCTCGAGCCCGAGTGGAAGACGGTACTTTTCAAGGACCGGCACGGTGAGCGCGATCCGCTGATGGGCCAAGGCCACGAAGCGCTTCCACTCATCAAGGCTTGTGAACGTCTCGTACCGCCGCCCGCTAAGGCAGGCTGAACGGAGGCATGCGGCCCCAGCTTGCCTTGCCGCTGCCACCTGTCGTTCAAACTCAGTTGCGTCGTCCTTCTGGGGCAGGTTGACGATCGCCTCCAGGTACATGTCGAGTTCGGCCGCACGGCGCTTGAGTTTGTCGAGGTACGCAGGCTCCGCCGAGTCCAGAGCAATCTGGATGCCTCCAGCACCCAAAGTGTGGCAGTACTCCAGAAATTCGTAAGCCGAGCGTGTGCGTGGACTGTCGGAAAACGAGTATTGGACCACGCCCATCGAGGTCTGGAGCGGCGATGTCTCCATCGCCGCAGGAACTGAGCCCTGGGCCCGGAAGAGACCTCCGCCGAGTGCCGACGCAACGGCCGTATTCGCGATTGCGCTTTGGAGGAAGCTTCGCCGATTCACAGTTGAAGTCCCTCCAGCACCTGATCCCAGGGTTTTCGATATGGCCGCACCAGCATGGCTGAGGCTTCCGCGTCACCGATGATCACTTCCCGTTCGGCGTCCCAGCGGATCTTCCGGCCGAGACGCAGCGAGATATTCGCGAGATGGCAGGCCGTGGCGACTTGGTGTTCTTCTTCCAGGCTGGACACGGGCTGCTGGCGCGATTTGACGCAGTCGATGAAATTGCGCGCGTGTGATGCAAGCAGATCGTTGGTGGCAATTCGCTTCACCGGCTTGCACCACGGCGTGATCTGGGCGGTCGGCACGTGTTGCGGCCCCCCAGCCGGATGGCCCTGGAACTCTGGAATTTGATTCTGAGGCGGAATTTTGGAGTCAGGGAAAACCTGGAAGCCCGAACGATCAAGCTTCATGCTGCCTTTGGTGCCGAAGAATTCCAAGCCTTCGCCTTGCCCGCGTCCGAGGCTGGCCTCGCGGTGCGACCAGAGCGCCGTGAATCCGGGATACTCAAACAGCGAGTCTTGAGTGTCGGGAGTTTCGCCGTTATCGGTCAAAGCGAAGCGCCCTCCGGCGGCCGCCACCGTCTGCGGAGCGCGGGTTTTCATCGCCCAATGGATAACATCGATCTCGTGAGCGCCGAGATTGGTCATTTGTCCGCCGGAGTAGTCCCAGAACCAGCGGAAGTGATACAGCGAACGATTTGGATTGTACTGGCGTTTCGGAGCCGGGCCCAGCCAAAGATCGTAATTTATCCCCGGAGGCGGGTCGGCATCGGGCGGCGACCCAAAGCCGGGCATTACGTTGCGAAAGGAGCCCATGCGCACGGTGTGGATTTTGCCGATGTATCCGTCCTGAAGCATATTGACGGCATCCGCGTAGTGTCTGCCACTGCGCTGCTGCGTGCCAACCTGCACCACGCGCTCATGGCGTTTGGCGGCCGCAATCATCCAGCGTCCCTCGTGCACAAATAGCGTCAGAGGCTTCTCGACGTAAACGTCCTTGCCTGTGGCGCAGGCCATCATGGTGAGCAGCGCGTGCCAGTGGTCAGGCGCGGAGATAACGACGGCCTGAATGTCCGGGCGCTCGAGCAGGCGTCGAAAATCGGCGTAGCCCTGGCAGCGCGGACCACAGGCGGCCTGTCCTTCGCGGACTCTTGGTTCATACACGTCCGAAAGCGCCACCAGGTCCACGTCCGGCAGGCTCTTGAAATCGTGGACGTGCTGGGCGCCGATCAGCCCGTAACCGATGAAACCGACCTGAACGCGGTCGTTGGCCCCAAGAATCCTCGAGGACGACAAGGCGGCCGCCGCCGTAATGAGGAAATCGCGACGGTTTGGAGACATTCGCGGATGATATCACTGGTTGGTCGCGGGTAGTGGTGTCATTTGGAGCGCGGGCATTCCTGCCCGCTCCCACTTACGCAAGACGGCGCCGGCAGCCCACTAATCTCTTTGCCGTATTGACCTTATTTACCGAATGGTATATAAGACCAGCATTACTCCCGCAGATTCCTCCGATTCTGCGCTGAGGCGCTCCTATGGCCGGGATTCGACTGAAATCACCGCCGTCTTCAGCCCCGTGCGGCTCCAGACATCCTGCCGCGGAACCGTTGCGCGCACAGGGGGCGAATATCCGGTCCGCGACAGACCCTGAGACCCGGGAAGGGCGGCGAACCCGGGCGAACCCGACGGGGTTAAATCTCTTTTTTCCATTAAGATATAGCAAAATTGACGGTCGGCGAACCCGATGCAGCTATCTGCCTTGTTTTCACCCGCTTGAGTCACAAAAAAGGGCCTATTTTCGGAGAAAGTGTATGTGTCCTCGCTCCGTGCTATTGCGGATTCAGCCGTCCGGGTAGCAATACCCAGAACGGGCAGGAGCAAAGCGAAGGAGGCGAGAAGGCGCCCGGAGTGAGCGGGAATACGGACGAAGCCGTATGTTATTGATTTCACAAGAGGTGACGATTTATCCCTTCGATCGCGGATTCAACCGAGGAGGCGAGGGTATATACTTCCACCGCGGGAGGGCGCTGCAAGATGGTGAGGAGTTCGATCGCTGAATGGAGCCCGTCGGGGTTGAAGCCTATGACGACCAACGAATATGCCTTCGAGATGGCCACCTCCGCCATCCGAGTCGGCGCCGGAGTGACGGGCGAAGTGGGCGCGGAGTTGGTGGATCTGGACAAGCGACATGTCCTGGTCCTGACCGATCCCAATTTACGCGACCTGCCGCCGGTCGCCAGGGTGCTCGAATCACTCGAAGACTACAAGATTCGCTTTTCGATCTTCGATCGCGTGCGCGTGGAACCCACTGACGAATCATTCCTCGACGCCGCCTCCGCCGCCCAAGCCGACGATTTCGATGCCTTCGTCGCTGTCGGCGGCGGTTCAACCATCGATACCGCCAAAGCTTCCAACCTCTACAGTTGTTATCCCGCGGATCTCCTCGATTACGTCAACCCTCCTATCGGGAGGGGCCGTCCAGTCCCCGGTCCGCTTAAACCTCTGATCGCAATCCCCACCACGGCCGGCACCGGCAGCGAAACAACCGGGGTGGCCATTTTTGACTTCGTCCCAATACACGCCAAGACTGGGATCGCACATCGCCGCCTGAAGCCCACCCTGGGCCTCATCGACCCGGAGAATACGCGGACGCTGCCGAGGGCAGTGGCCGCGTCAGCAGGGCTCGACGTGTTGAGCCACGCGATCGAGTCCTACACCGCCCTGCCCTTCGAACACCGTCCGCGGCCGGAGCGCCCAATTCTGCGCCCCGCTTATCAGGGTTCCAATCCAATCAGTGATGTTTGGAGCCTGGAGGCGCTTCGGTTGGTTGCGACTTATGTGCGGCGGGCAGTGGCCGACGCGGCGGACGACGAGGCGCGGGCCTCCATGCTGCTGGCTGCCTCGTACGCTGGAATCGGATTTGGTAACGCGGGCGTCCACCTGCCCCACGGCCTGTCTTACCCGATATCAGGCCTGGTGCGAGATTACAGAGCGCCCGGCTACGCCGTAGGACATCCGCTGATACCGCATGGGATTTCGGTCATCATCAGCGCTCCAGCGGTCTACCGTTTCACGGCACCGGCGTGTCCCGAGCGCCATCTTCGAGCGGCGGAGCTGCTCGGCGCCAAAGTGGACGGCGCGCGGCTCTCCGACGCTGGAAAGATCCTCGCCGACCAGGTCATCGGGTTGATGGGTGACCTCGCAGTTCCCAACGGGCTTCGGGAACTTGGTTACCGGTCGGAGGATATCCCAGCACTTGTGGAAGGCACTCTGCCGCAACACCGCGTGACCAAGCTCTCGCCCCGCCCTGCCAGCGCGGATGACCTGAGCCGGATTCTCGAGGAATCTATGAGGATTTGGTAGGGATGCTCTCAGAAGAGTGTTTCAATCCCTCGAGCGAAACGCGGCCCGAATGCGTTGCGGTGACCGTGGGCCAGAGCGTGATCAGCGCCGGCGATCACGTGCGACTGCTTCCGAGGCGGCGGGCCGATTCCATGGATCTGTTCTTGGCCGGCGAACCCTGAGGAGGGAATCGGTCTCAGTGAACCCGCGAGCCGGGTCGTTGATGAAGCCGCTCAACTCGTGCACAATGTCATCGGGCACGAGATTCAGCGGACGGGATTTGGGCTCTTTTATACGATGAGATTCGTTGACGAATTTCGCGATCCCGAGGTCATTCGGAAGACCCTGGACGAAATCCGGCGGCTCGCCGACCCGGGACGGCAATACCGCATCATGGAGGTGTGTGGCGGCCACACGCACGCCATCTACCGGTTCGGCCTGAAGGATCTGCTGCCCGCCAATCTCGAACTGATCCACGGCCCTGGCTGCCCGGTGTGTGTCCTGCCCATGGGCCGGATCGACGACGGCCTCGCCGTGTCCGAGCAGGCGGACATGATCTTCGCCGCCTTCGGCGACCTGATGCGAGTTCCGGGAACCAGGGGCAGTCCGCTCGAATACAAGTCCCGCGGCATGGATGTGCGCGTGGTGTACTCGCCAGCCGACGCGCTTCGACTCGCCCAGAGAAATCCCCACAAGCAGGTGATGTTCTTCGCCATCGGCTTCGAGACCACGGCGCCTTCCACTGCCCTGACCCTGATGCAAGCCCGGCGGCTTGCGGTGCCGAATTTCACCGTCTTCTGCAACCACGTCACCATCATTCCAGCCATTCGCGCGATCCTTGATTCACCCGACATGCGGCTGGACGCCTTCATCGGCCCCGGACATGTTTCGACTGTCATCGGTTGCCGGCCCTACGAGTGGATCGCCAGGAACGAGGGCAAGCCGATCGTCGTGTCGGGGTTCGAGCCTCTCGACCTGCTCCAGTCAACCTTGATGCTGCTGCGGCAGCTTGAGCGTGGCGAGGCCAGAGTGGAGAATCAATACCGGCGCGTCGTCCCGTGGGATGGGAATCGCGCGGCCCTGCGGGCGATGGCCGAGGTCTTTGAGCTACGCCCTTACTTCGAGTGGCGCGGTATGGGATTCATTTCGCAATCGGCCCTGCGTCTTCGCGATGCTTATGCGGAGTGGGACGCCGAGAAGCGATTTCCGGTGCCCGGAGTCCGAGTCACCGATCCCAAGGCCGCACAGTGCGGCGAGGTGCTCAAGGGCGTGCTGAAACCCGCTCAGTGCAAGCTCTTCGGCCGTGAGTGCACTCCAGAACACCCCATCGGGGCGCTTATGGTTTCGTCCGAGGGCTCGTGCGCTGCCTACTACAACTACGAGCATCGTAAGGCCGGCGTTCTGGCCGATTCTGTACCTGATTGATTCAGGCTGCTCTGCTCGCCCGTTGTGCTCTCCGGGCTCGTTTCTTTCCGTACTGTTCTTCCGGAAGCTCCCACGCTTTCGTGTGAAGAGCATGGAAGATCTCGATCCAGTCAGTTTCAGTGAGCGATCGGCTTCTACCGGGCCGCAGGCGCCAAGGGTCAAGTCGAACAGTGCTCAGCAAAGGCGGCTGATAGTAAATTGGTAGAGAGAACGTCAGGCTAAAGGAGGGCAGTATGAAAATGAGGAGGTTCATTCCAGCACTGATTATGCTGGCTGCTGTGTCAATCGCCTCGGGCAAAATGCCTCGACTCCCGGGCGAGCCGCAAGACGTCAAACAGGGTGTGAAGTCGGCCGGTCACGACACCGAGCAAGCCGCGAAGAAGACCGATAGCGCGGTGGAGAAGACAACCAAGAAGGCCGCCCACGAATCAGCACAAGCCGCGAAGAAGACGGGAAAGACGGTGGAGAACTCAACCAACAAGGCTACGCACACGTCGGTGCACGGGGTGAAGAAGGCGACGGCGAAGGTCGAAGGGAAGACTGCACCTCAGTAGCCCCGACCTCCATTCACGTCAGGCTGGTGCTCGCAACCGAGGTGCCTACATTGCGGAAGCAGAGACAGGCAGGTGGCACCCAATGCGGCTGACGCGTGGGCTGGAGCAGCGGCGAGCGTCAACGTGCCGATTGATTCCCTGTCCACGAGCCCTCAACTTGTCACGCGAAGTCTGGCGCGTCCCCACGCTACGGCGCTAGAAGCGGCACTTGCGAGGCCAGCTGGAGTTCGATCATCATGCCGACGCGGCGGTCGATCTGAAAGAACATCGCTGTTTTTCTGGGCGAAACCACTTTCTCGAACTCAGGGATGAATTTAAGGCGGAGCTGAGTATTGTCCGGGTCGAGAGCCAACCAGCGCTTGATGTAATTCTCGGCCTGGTCGTCTGTTATTGTGTGATAGTTCTTCGCATACTCCTTGATTAGGGCGAAGCGAACATCGTTGACTTTGATCGTCTCTGCGATATTCCGGTCATAGACAGGCCAGAATTTGGTGGCTTCCGTTTCCATCAGGGGCAGGTTGGCGGCCACGACCTTCTTCCGTTCGGGGCGAACGTCTTGCCGCATCAGTTGGACGTTGCCGTCGTTGACCCTCCTCGGTCACACTCATGTCACTTCCCGCCGGTGGTGCGGTCTGTTGCGCTGGCCAGAGTGGTGGTGGCGACCAGAGATGTCACGAGATAGAAAGAGAACTTCATGATCTTCTTCGAGTTGGCTTCTCCTATTCTGGGAAAGGCTCCGGTTCTCACAAGACGTGCGCAACCAAGTTCAAAAAACTCCCCGGCCTGATCAAGTCTGCGTCACAGACGGCGAGAGCTGGCTATTTCAGGGCTCCCGAGAGCAATGAAGCAGCGCTCGCCCCGCCTTTTGACTGAACGAACTTGGTGAGCACGGGCACAAACTTCCCCGCCATATCAGGCGACATTCCCAGCTTTTGAAACGTCCCGGCCACGGAGGCCAGTCCGCCCAAGCCTCCGGGCAGCGACTTTTCGAGGCCTGAGAGCCCGGGCACACCTGCGGGCGAAGATCCGGCGGGAGCCGATTTGATAAGCTTATCGATCCCCGGTACACTCGCCGCCACCTTACTGAAGTCCGCTGGACTGAGTCGGCTCTTGGCCAGGCCAAACAGCGCCCCTGCACCACCGCTGGCTTGCGCCGGAGTGACGGATAAAGAATTCGTGAGCTGGCTGATAAGTTCGGGACTGGCATTCTTGGCTAACTTGGCGGCTGATTGCTGGGCGCCCGCTCTTTGGGCCAGGAAGACTGACAGAACGACAAGACCCATCCTTATCGATCCAGTTCGCAGCGAGTTCTTTCTGGCTTTCATGTTCACCTCCTGACCCTGACCTCACTTAAAGACACATCAAAAGCCGATACCTCAACAAGGCAAAGGTTGAAGTACCATTAAAAGCGGCTGGAACTTGCTCGATATCCAGAAAAAAACTCGAAGAGTCTATCTGGCGCAAGGATGTTTCTCATCCGACTAGCTGACCGCCAAAACGTTCAGGCGCCAACTGTCACTTCTGACAGCGGGGGCGCACCCTTGTGTTTTCAGGCTGTAGAATCCGCGCTTCCGACCTCATCGCAGGAAGTCAACGCCCTGGACCCCATGTTCTATATTTTCAATCTTCGGTCGAGCTCCCAAGCTCGACGTCGCAGGTTCGATTCCCGTTTCCCGCTTCATCCTTTGCAAGCCCGGCAAGGCTTGATTTCCCCTTCCGTCCTTGACGATGCCCGGAAGCAGAGCTTAATCTTCCTGCGGGCCTTCGTTGGCCTGCAGTTCTTCAAGCTCTCGAGGCGGCATGCGTAATCTCCCTTCCGTTCCCAAACCATTGCTCGCCATCCTGGCGGCGGCGTTTGCTGCCGCTACGATTGTCTACAGCGCGCTTTGGATGTATGACTCCCGATGGCGGCCCCGCGTGGAATTGGGTTTCGACGAGCGCTACGTTGCGTCCGGGAACTATGAACTCGTCATGGGCGTGCAGTCCGGCAGTCCAGCGAAGGCGGCCGGTTTGCGGGCGAACGACCGGATTCTGAAGATCAACGGAAGCCCGATCAGAAACGCCGAGAGCCTCGGCGATGAATGGGAGAAGCACAAGCCCGGCGACCCGGTCCTGCTCACCATCCAGCGCGCTTCGAGACCCGCTCCCTTTGTGATCACGGGCGTGTTTCGCGCGGCCGGCGGCGCCTCGAACGAGGGAAGGGTGGAGCAATTGGGGCGGGATATCGCCGGCACGTATCCCGTCGCGTTTCTGGTGGTTGGACTGGCAGTTCTCTTCCTCCGCCTCGACGATGCAAACGCCTGGCTGCTGGCTTTGTTGTTCGCGGGCTTCATCGCGATACCGAGTTTCTCTAATGATTATCTGGGTCTCGGCCCGCATTGGCGGCCGTTCGCAGCGGACTATCGCGCCCTCTTCAACAACATGTTCGCCGCGTTGTTCTACTTCTTCTTCGCGGTTTTTCCCACCCGTTCCCCTCTCGATCAACGCGCTCCCTGGTTGAAGTGGACCGCGCTGGTGGTGGCCGCAGGCTTCATCCCGATACCTTATGGACCCACCAGGCTGCGGCTGTCGCCGATTCTTTACAGTCTGGTGGTGCTGGGCTTCGTTTCGCTGATTTGGAACGCGCTGAGCACCAAGACGCCCGAGGCGCGGCGCAAGATTCGCGTGATCCTCTGGGGCACGCTGGTCGGCGTGGTACCGGGCATCGCCATGCTGGCAGCCAATGATTTCCTCGGCTTTCACGTCCCCGGTTGGCTTCTGGTTCCGATTATCGTGCTGCTGTGGTTGTTTCCTCTCTCCTTTGCCTACGCGGTCGTCAAGCACCGCGTGCTCGAGATCCCGGTGCTGCTCAAGCGGAGCGCCCGCTATCTGCTGGTGCAGCGCGGATTCCTGTTTTTGCACCTGACGGTCAGCGCGGCCGCGGCGGTGCTGTTCGCCTGGGCCCTGGTGCACACCCGCCTGTTGACCCCTGTAGGACTGACCGGCGGCATCGCCTTCGGCTCGGTACTGGCTTTGGGCGGATTACGCATTCAACGGGCGGCCTCGGAACGCATTGACCGCGCTTTCTTCCGCAACGCCTACGACGCCCGTCTGATCATGCAGGATCTCGCACAGAAGACGCGGACCGCGACCGACCGCGCTTCGCTCGCCGGCTTGCTCGAGAATCATCTCAATGAAGCCCTGAGACCGAGCTCTCTCGCCATCTATCTTGAATCAAGCGACGGCCGGCTTTCGGCGGAGCGCGGCCAGGTTCCTCCCGAGCTTCGGACCATTTCCCCTGACGAGCTGGCGCTCGGCGTGCTGGCACGGCATGCCCGGCCGTGGGAGGTATCAGGAGAGAAACAACGAAAGGATTCGCCGTTGTTTTCGGGAGTGTCTCCGCTCGATCCCGAATGCCTGGTGCCCATGCTGGGACGCGACGGGCGGCTGGTCGGCCTGATTGTGCTGGGTGCCCGTCTTTCGGAAGAGCCCTATTCCAGAGAAGACCAGCAACTGCTCGCCTCGGTCGCCAGCCAGGCAGGCCTCGCGCTCGAAACCATTCGCCTGGGCGAGACCATCGCCGAGCGTCTCGAGGTGGAGCGCCGTGCGGCCCAGGAAATGCAGTTCGCGCGCGAAGTGCAGGCGCGGCTCTTTCCGCAGAAATCGCCGGCGCTTCGCACGCTCCACTACGCGGGCGGCTGCGTCCAGGCGCGCCAAGTGGGCGGCGATTACTACGACTTTCTGGACCTCGGCCCGGGCCGCCTGGCGCTGGTGCTGGCCGACGTCGCGGGCAAAGGAGTCTCGGGCGCCCTGCTCATGGCGAATCTGCAGGCCAACCTGCGAAGCCAATACGCGCTGGCGCTCGACGACTTGCCGCGGCTGCTCAATTCCGTCAATCACCTGTTCTACGAAAACACCGCCGACAACAGTTATGCCACCCTGTTTTTTGCCGATTACGACGATTCCCGCCAGCGGCTTCGCTACGTGAATTGCGGCCATCTTCCGCCCTTGCTGCTGCGCCCGGATCCTAAGAGGGGCGGCGCGCCGCCGTCTGTGGAGCGCCTGGAACCTACGTCGACCGTTCTCGGCCTCTTCGATGATTGGCAGTGTCATGTGGCGGAGGTCCAGCTTGCGCCCGGTGATATCCTGGTGCTGTATACTGACGGGGTAACAGAGGCAGCGGGCGCTGCCGGGGAGGAATTTGGCGAGCCGCGCCTGATTGACATTCTGCGTTCCGACTACACCATGCCCGTTCAGTCTTTGCTCGAAACCATTGAAGCGGCGGTGCAGCAGTTCAGCGGCGGCGAGCAGGCCGACGATATCACGGTGGTGGTGGCCCGTTGCGACGCCGGCGAGGCGTAGGGGCGGCCCTTGTGGCCGCCCATATAACGGCAGCACAGATCATTCGGGCGACCACGAGGGGTCGCCCTACGCGGAAATGCGGGACACGGATTCCCGGAGCGGGCCTGAGTCGCGCTGCATCAAAGAAGGCGGGTGCCGGATGAGAAGCCTGTGGCGTTTGTTGGCGATCGCGGTTGTGGCCGCACTCTTCCCCGCCGCCATTGCTTCGGGCCAGTCGACCAGCCCCGGTGACTTGGGCGTGGGCAAATTGCTGGTCTCGTCGCGCGGCCTGGGCGATCCTAATTTTGCCGAGACTGTCGTCCTGCTGATTCAGTACGACCAGCATGGCGCGGTCGGCCTGATGATCAATCGGCGGACGGAAGCCACGATTTCCCGCGTCCTCAAGGATGTGGACACCACCAAGCGCGGCTCCGATCAGGTCTATATCGGCGGGCCGGTCGAACTCGACGTTGTGCTGGCGCTGCTCAAGTCGCAGACGAAACCTGATCAGGGCGCCTCGGTTTTGAAAGACGTCTACGTGGTTTCAGGCAAGCCGTCTCTTGAAAAGGCTCTGGCCGCGAGTTCCGGCGCCGGCGACATGCGGGTGTACCTGGGCTACTGCGGTTGGGCCGGTGGGCAGTTGGAAAATGAACTAAGGCTCGGCGGATGGTGGATCTTCTCGGGCGACGGAGGCGAGGTGTTCGACCCCCACCCGGACACGCTGTGGTCGCGGCTCATTACGCGTACGGAGCAAGAGATCGTTAAAGCACGATTTGTGCCAAAGCCCAGGTTTCAGTAGAGGCTTCCAATATCTTCAATTCCTTCAAGAAGAGGGAATCGGGCCGCGAACTCGGCCCAGGTCACGCCGCGGTCCTGAACAAGAAGCAGACGGCGTTTCATGAGGCAACCCCTGCGGTCACTGGAGTCACGTGAGGGTTTCGCCGGATCAACGGAACTCGGGTCTCAGCCTGTTTTGGTGACGATTCTTAGTCCGTCTATGCCTCGGAGGTCCCGCGCATTATGCGTCACCAGAGGCAAATCGAACTCGGGGGTAGTGGCTGCGATCCAGGCATCCTCTGAGGAGATCGGCTGCCGTCGACGATGCCGTCGAACCTCTCCCGACCGAGCGCACAGGCCTTTCTGCGGGACAATCACCACGAAATACTTATCGATCTCATCCAAGTAGCGCCGCTTGTTGGCGCTCCAGTCAGCACGAGAGGCTCCTTCATAGGCCGCCGAGCAAGGCGTTGGTCTGAAGGGTCAACTGGACAGAATCTGGGGTGCTGGAGCCGGCCTTTGGGCTAGCGATAAGGACTTCGAGGAGTTTCTAAAAGGAATCTTCGACCGGCGAAAGGAAAGTGCGGCCCTGAGTAGTTCTTCGATCGAGTTCCCCGGGGGACGTCTTCGTCGCAGTTTTCCCCGCTTCCAATTTTGAGGCGGCTCCTTCCCGTTTCCAGCACCTTGCCATTGTGCCCGGATTTTCGGGGTCCAATCTTCAATGTCGTTGCCTTGCTCGAGTCCTCCAGGCTACCGATGAAGCCGTCACCCCCAGTGTGTCATCGAGCAGTCGTCGTGTAGGAGGTGGACGTCAGAGGCAGCGGGAGGCGTGCAGTGGCGAACGAATCAATCCGTTGATGTGCTAACACGCCGAACTCGTTCCCACAACCGAGCGGCAGCCATCTCTTCACGTCAAAAACGAGAACCGCGGCGCGAGTTGCATCAGCTTCAGCACCCGATAGACCTCGACATTGACGCCGCGGAGGGCAACTTTGGCTGCTTTGTTATCGGCCGTGGCGGCTAGACTCTCCAGGGCTCGCAGCGCGCTCGGATCAATGCGGCCCACGGAAGAGAAATCCAGAATGACTTCGTCACCGGCGTCGTTCAGCTTCTCCAGGGCCACTTCCACCGCCGGGATTACGCCTGCACCTTCGACTTCAAGCCAGATGGTATTTGCGCCCATGGTCGTCACCTTCGTGTGAGTCCGTAGGTCAGTTCGTCAGTCAGTCAGCACGTCAGTTGGGTCAGTATGTCAGTACTTCAGTATGTGGAAACCGACAGCTGAGGAACTGGCTTGCTGACGAACTGACCCACTTCCTCACGCCGACGCTTTCACGGCCTTTGCCGTTCCTCGCCCGCGATACGCGCTCCGCAGCAGTTCGGCCAACTCCTCGAGTAGCGGCATTCGAGGATTGGTCGGCCACGAGGGATCGTCGAAAGCAATCTTGGCAAGATCCGGCACCGCCCGCTCGAATTCTTCCGGTGAGATTCCCAGGTCGGCGATCGAGCGCGGGATCTCCAGCCGGTCGAGCAATTGCTCGATGGCGGCCACCAGGTTATTCACTTTATCGGCGACGGTGCTGCCGCCGAGGCCCAGCAGGTCCGCCATGGTCGCGTACTTTTTGTGTGCCGTGTACGCGCGCTGATGCGGCGAGGGCATGAACTTGGTGGGCACCGCCGCGTTATAGGCGATCACGTGCGGCAACATGAGCGCGTTGGCGCGCCCGTGAGCCACGCCAAAGCGCGCGCCGAACGCGTGCGCCAGCGCGTGATTCACGCCCACCGACGCATTGGAGAATGCCAGCGCCGCGATGCAGGCCGCGTTGTGCATCATGGTGCGCGCTTCCTCGTCGTTCGGACGCTCGTAAGCGATGGGCAGGTACTTGAAGACCAGGCGGATTGCCTGCATCGCATTGGCGTCGGTGTACGCCGAGGCGTAAACCGAGACTCCGGCTTCGAGCGCATGCGTGAGGCAGTCGATACCCGTGTCCGCCGTCAGTTTTTTGGGCATGGACATCACGAACTGCGGATCGACAATGGCCACGTCGGGACTCAACGAGTAGTCCGCCAGGGTCACTTTCCGGCCTCGCTCTTTATCGAACAGAACGGCAAACGGGCTCACTTCGCTTCCTGTCCCGCTGGTGGTGGCGATGGCGATCAGGCGCAGGCGGTTGGTCTTCTCCGTGGGGTATTGGAACACGCGTTTGCGGATGTCCAGGAAGGGCGCGCCCAGCTCGTCGAGGTCGGCCTGCGGCGATTCGTACTTCAGCTTCATGATCTTGGCCGCGTCGATCACCGAACCGCCGCCCAGGGCGATAATCTGGTCGCTCTTGTAGAAATTGAGCGCTTCCAGCCCCTGCGTGATGACTTTGATCTCGGGCTCGGCTTCGGGAATCACCGTCACGTGAACCACGGTCTCGGGAGGCAGGGTGCGCCGGACGATGTCCACGTGGCCGATCTGCTCCAGCACCGGATTGGTCACGATCACAGTGGAGCGCGACGGGAACTGGCGCAGGTTCTGTACCGCGTTCATGTTGAAATAGATCTGATTGGGGACTCGGAACCACATAGGCGCTTGGGTCCTCCTGGCCACCCGCTTGATGTTCAGATAATGGTAGACGTTCACGTTGTCGGTGGTGCTGTTACCGCCGCCGGTGCCGCATCCGAAGGAAAGCGTGGGCACCATGTCGTTATACACGCCTCCGATCGCACCAATCGATCCCGGCGAGTTGACGATGATCCGCCCCGCGTTGATCACTTCCCCGAACTTCCGGATCACCTCGTCGTTGCGCGAGAAGACCACGGCCGTGTGCCCCAGTCCGCCGAGATGATTCACGTCGACGCAGACTTTCAGCGCTTCGTCGACGGATTTCGCCCGATAGACCGAGAGCAGCGGAAAGAGTTTCTCCACCGACAGCGGATGCTCGGGACCTACACCCTGAATGGGCGCGATCAGGAGCTTGGTGTTCGGCTTCACGTTGAGGCCGACAGCGCGCGCGATGTCCACGGCTCTCTGCCCCACGGCCATGGGACGCTGAAACCCGGTTTCAGGATCGATCACCGTCCGTCCCAGCAGCGCCGCCTCGGCTTCGTTGCAGACGTGCGTGCCCAGGTCCGCGAACTTCTTCAGGACACGATCGTAAATCTCGTCATCGATCACCACCGTCTGTTCGGACGCGCAGATCGTGCCGTTGTCGAACGTCTTGGAAGTGATGATATCCACCACGGCCATGTCGAGGTCGGCCGATTTTTCCAGATAGACGGGCGTATTGCCCGGTCCCACGCCGAGCGCCGGCTTGCCGGAACTGTACGCGGCTTTCACCACGCCGGGGCCGCCCGTGGCATCGATCAGACGGACGTCTTTGTGGTGCATCAGGTACTGGTTGTCCGTTAGGGTGGGCGATTCGACCGAGACGAACACCCCTTCGGGCGCGCCGTGTTTCAGCGCCGTTTCATACATGATCCGCACGGCCTCGTTGCAGCAGCGCCAGGCCTTCGGATGCGGGCTGAAAACCACCGCGTTCCGCGTCTTGATCGCCATGATGCATTTGAAGAGCACGGTGGCGGTGGGATTCGTAATCGGTGTGAGCGAGAAAATCACCCCGATCGGCTCGGCAACCTCCACCAGACCGCGGTCCGGAAATTCGCGTATGGCGCCGACCGTGCGTTTATCCTTGACGTAGTTGTAGACGAACTCGGCGGCCACCATGTTCTTGAGCGCTTTGTCTTCGAGGACGCCGAGCTTGGTCTCCTCGATCGCCAGGCGGGCCAGATGTTGCGCCTGTTCCATGGCCGCCGAGACCATCGGCTTCACGATGCGATCCACATCCTCCTGGCCGTACTGGGTAAAGACGGCGGCGGCGGTCCGGGCCTGGCGGACGAGGTCTTCGAGATAAGTCACCCGGTCTTCACTGAGGGTCGTGTTCATTTCTGCCATCTCGTCACCCTCCTAAAGATTGCCCGCTGCCGGTGGCACGGTATTCACCTGCGCCACTGCGCTTGCGGGCTCCGCCTCGACCTCAGCCGATGCGCGGGCGTGCGCCTTCCGCCGAGGGCGTATCCGCCGCTGAGCCTTTGCCGGTTTCACGCCGGCAGCGCGTCGCAGCTCGTCAAAGGATTGGTACACGAAGTCGCGCAACCGGCCGACGTCAGGAGCGGCGTGGGCGTCCGCAATCAGGCCAAAACAGAGCTTGCCGTTGTAACTCTGCACGGCGCAGCCTACGCCCAGATCCCACCCGGTCGGCACCTGCGGGTACGAGGCGATCATTTTGCGGCCCGACGCGTAGAGCGGAATGGGCGACCCGGGCACGTTCGTGCAGATCATGTTGAAGAGAGACACCGGCAGGATGATCTCCGGAATGCTTTTCCAAAGCAGCGCCTGGAACGGAGTGGGCATGGCGGCGATGCAGCTCGCGAGAAGCGCCACCCAACCCGCCGCGCCGGCATGTTTCATGATGCCCATGCGCTCCGTCACGGCACGCATCAGTCGCACCGGACTGCGCACGTCGAGCGGCAGAGCCACGGGCAGGAATGAAATCTGGTTGCCCAAATCGCCGTTGTGATCTCCATTGCGCAAGCTGACGGGACACACGATGCGCACAAACCGATTGACGGCGCTCTCTCCGTGAAACCTCACATAGCGAGCCAGGGCGCGCGTGAGCACTGTGAGAATCACGTCGTTGAGGGTCCCACCCACGGCCTCGCGGACGGCCTGCGCCTCGGCGAGATCAAGGTCCGCCCAGCAGAACTTCCGCTCGCTGCCGCAGGGCTTGTTGAACGGCAGGCGCTCCACCGAGACCGCCAACTCCGGCAGCAAACTACGCAGTTCGGTGAGCCCGCTCTGCATCCGTCCGCTCAGCAACGACTGCGCGAATCCGAGGAATCCCTTCTCCGCCATCGCCAGGCCCTGCACCGTGCTATCGACGGCTCCGGCGATGACGTCGCCCAGGCTGGGACGGGGCGCTTCGGAACGGCGCCTCCGGCCACGCGCCTTGCCCGGCAACCGCGAGCCGGACGGGGTCTCGTCGAGGAACACGCTCAGCAGACCCACACCGGAAACACCGTCCGCCAGCGCGTGGTGCAGCCGCCAGATCAGCGCGCCGCGTCCGCCTTTCAATCCGCTGACCACATGAACGTCCCACAGGGGCTTGCTGCGATCCATCCTCTGGCTCAGGAGGCGTCCCGCCAGGGCCTCCAGTTCAGCATCGCCGCCCGGACGCTCGAGCCGAACCGGGATAATGTGGCGCCGCACGTCGAAATCGGGGTCCTCCTCCCAGGTCGGCAGGCCAACGTTGAAGGGAGGCATCACCACCCGGTGGCGGTAGCGCGGAACCAAAGGCAGCTTGCGCTCGATGCTGGCAACGAAAGGCTCGAAAGGTATCGGGCCGTCGAAGATAGAAATACTGGCGATGGACAGAGGGATCTCGGGGCGTTCGAGATAGAGGAAAGCGGCGTCGACGGACGAGAGACGATGGTGCACGCTTAGAGAGCTGGGCTCTCGCCGCAGCGTCCGGCGGATGCTCTCATCGGAAGTTGCGCTGACTCTCTGCCTGCGAGGCATGATCGGCCTCCCCTCTCTTGAACTCGGGCAACTCTGCCTTTCGAATCGCCCTTGTTCTTGATATCTCAATAAGAAATGGGCTGATGTGATCAAACTCACAGGCTGGTGTGACTGATGAGCGTGACGCGGGTGCGGCCGCAAGGTGCAGGGGCGGGCCTTGTGCCCGCCCGGATGGCAAGAAAAACGGAGGTGAGACGCCGATCGCTAGGTTAGGTTCGGAAAGCCCTTGAGACCGGACTTGATCTGGTCCTGAAGCTTCTTCATACGCTTGGCGCAGTCGGGATCGGGACTCTGCTTCAGGGCAGCTTGAACCGGCTGCAGGTCATCCTGAGCGACTCCCGCCAGCAGCTTGTAATGTTCCGGGTCGAAAAGATGCTTCGGATCATAGAAAACCGCGCCCGCCATGATCTGGTCGGCGGCGAAAAGGCGGAACTCGGTGGGATCGATCTGCACCGGTCCGGCGTTCATCTCCGCTTGCGCCTTGGCGCGATCGACGTGCAGCAGGGCGGCCAGAGCGTCGAGCACCGCGATGTGCGAGGCGATCATCTCGGCCTTGGCCTGCTCTTCGCGGCTGGTCTCGAGCCCTGTCCGCGCATTCTCCAAAACCTGGATCGTCGGAGGCGCTTCCACATTGGGATAGGGCGCATCGAGCACGAGGTCCTTGGGAAGGGCGCCGCCCTTCGTCAACTTCATGACTACTTCTCCGAGACGGAGGGTCAGTTCGGCGCCACGCCGGTCGATGTCACGCTGCAAGGCGGCATACTGCGACCTGAGCGCCGCGGCCTTCGCCGTCTGGGACCCCTTGCCGTACGCGTCGGAGAGCATTCGGTACCCCTGCACCTGGCCGCTCAGGATCACCAGGCGCAATACCCGCGCGCGCGTGGTGTACTCGTTCGCGGGATCGGAGTTGGCGAGGTTCGCGAGGTCATCAAGGTCCCGATCCGTACCCGCGGTGCCGCTCTTGGCGAAATTCGCCTTGGCCTTGGCGTACACTCCCGCCGGACCGGTAGGTTGCTGCGGGCCGGACGAGCACCCGATCATGGCGGCGAGCGCCACGCCCACTGCCATCGAGACCCAGAGGTGCGAAGCGCGGCCTCGATGAGCCGGAATCGATATTTCTTTGTGGGAATTCCCGCCTGAGCGGGGTTCGGATATCGGCGCACGAAGATGAGCGTTCATCATCATCCCCCTTTCGCGGCCTTGCTTGCGGTCACATTATCAAATATCGCTGCCCGATTTCAATATCTTCCGGTTCCCAGCGCTCAAGCAGTGACGGTACTCACGTCCACCGGTGATCGCATCTGGTCCGAATCCGGGACCGCCGGCAGGATACCGGGGAGCCAGGACCAGGGCCGGAGGGCGGCGCGCGCCGAGACTCGCGCCGCCATGGTCGCGGCGCTCCAATCGAGGCTCAACCAATTCCGCGGGGTCAGCAACGAAACAAGCGTGGCGGCGGTCTCGACCGGATGCGCGGCGGCGTACCGCGCGATCACGGAGTCGAGCCGCACGCTTGATCCGGCCACGTCCTCGAGCACGCCATCGAGCGTGAAGCAGGCCTTGCGAAAGACCAGCAGCGCGGCCGGAAAGCGTACGCCTTCGAGAGCGATGCCGTCGAGCAGCCGCATGGCCTCCATAGGATCGGGCAGCCGCATCAGCGGGAGACGATCGAGGCAGCGGTTCACGTGATCGCGAATGATGCGCGTTCGCGCCCCATCGCGATCACGCGCTCCGGCGCAGAGTTTCTCCACGGCTTTCATCATTCCCGACGAATCGCGCAGGAGCATCATCAGAACCAGCATCAAGACGTTTTTCCGCTGCTCGCGATTCAGGCGTTCCGTCAGGGCCCAGTCGAGAATCACCAGTTCGTTGCGGCGCCGGTCAAAAAGCACGTTGCCCGCATGGGGGTCGGCGTGGAAGACCGCGTCGAGATCGCGGGCCAACGCCGGAACTGCGACCAAGGCTTCCGCCAGCCGCTCGGCCACGCGCCGGCGATTCCGGCCCGCGTACGCCTGGGCATCGGTGACCTTCATGCCCTGCTCATCGGAGAGCGCGGTGATCGAATCCGTCGAGAGCAGCTGGATAACGTGCGGCACACGAATTCCGGGTACCGAACGATAAAGACGCAGGGCTTTCAGCAGCGTGGTCTGCTCGCGGCGGAAGTCGACCTCGTGCTCCAGCAGCAGACGGATCTCGGTGAGCGTGTCGGCCACGCCTGTCATACGGATGCCTTCGGCGGACGGCTTGCGCGCGAGATGTGCGGCCAGTTGCTGCAGGATTCTCATGTCCTCGGCGTAGCAGCCGGGCACGTACGGCTTCAGGACTTTGAAGACGCCGCGCTCGCGCCGGCGCGTTTCAGGATTTCGCCAGCGAAAACGCACCACCGCGCTGACACTGGCTTCCGAGAGGATCGCGGGATCGAGGTCCACGTCGAGGGCCGCCACCTGTGGACCAACCTCACGGCGGATCAGCCTGCGGATTTCATGAGAGCTCACGTCGGAGATGCCGTTTTCGAGCTGAGTAAGCGCTCGTCGCACGCCGGGATCGAGATTGCGATTCCGCGCCAGCACCTGTCCGAGCTTCTGCAGCGCCGGCACTTTGGCGATGAAGCGCAGCAGGCGAGTCTGCGGAGGCGTATCCGGCGCGAGCGTCATCTGCTCGACGATCTTGGGAGCGAGGCGCGCGGCAGAAAGGCGCAGCACCACGAACTGCATCGCCTCGCGAACAACAGGACGCCACCGGCGATAGATCTCGGGCACCAGCAGGTCGACCGGCACCACGCGCAGGGTCCACCGCGCCAGCTCGCGGCGCCAATGTCTGGCGCTCTCGCCTTCGAGCGCTCCCTGGACGGCGCTGATCCTCTCCGCGGCTGTACGGCATCCGCGCAGGAAAGGCTCAAGCGCTTTCTGCAGTGGTTCCCGGTCGATTTTGATGCGCGAGTGCATGAATCACCCGCTAAGGAGCCTTGCGGTAGCGGCGGTCGGAGCCTGCCCTGTGGGAGTCTGTGTTACAACCGGCGGCTGTGCCGCACAAGCGAATTTCGATGGTTTTCACACAGACTCCTGTAGGGGACCGCCGACCGCCTTTTGTGGAAAAAACTGCGGTCATAGACCGCCGCTACAGCAGACGTCAGTTGCCGGCCAGCCGCTCAGCCACCAGGCTGTACACCAGCGGATTGAACGCCAGGCCGATGTGGGTGGCGGACACTTCGAAATCGACGCCTGGATCACCCGTCCGGCAGACGTGCCAGTCCAGAATGCCGTCCGTTTTGGTGTAGATCGCGGTCTGCCGGACGCTCTTCGGAAGATCAGTCTTCAAAGATTCCAGGAACGCACAGGTACAGGCGCCCGTATAGCAATCCGGCAGGACTTTGCCGCCGTTGCGCTCCAGGATCTGCAGCCGGACCAGCTCCGCCGTCCGCAGCACCGCGCCATGCGCCGCCACACCGCGGATGGGCGCCGCCAGCGTGATCACTGAGGCCACGCGGTCGGGCATCTGCCGGGCCGCGGCGCGGGCCATCGCGCCTCCCAGGCTGTGCCCGATCAGGTGGACCTTTCTTCCCGTCGCTCTATACGCCTTATGGATAGCCTCGTTCATGTGCTGCCGCATCAGCAGATTGGGGCACTCCGCGTTGAAGGGAATACCGGAGTCGTAGGGCTGGTAGCCGATGCGCCGTAGCCAGGACCGCAGTTGACGCAGGTAGAGGTCAGTGCCGAGGAACCCCGGAACGACCACCACCGCCGATCCGTCGCCGTGAGGCACTCCGTATCCCCAAAATACCGGGGATATCCGCAGGAACGCCAACTCGACGCCGGACAGAAGCTCCTGCCAAATCGGCAGCGGGACGACCTCGTGCTCGGTCCGGACCTTCTGGCGGCGCGCTCGCATCCGCCCTTAGTCTATACAACCTGTGGTTTTCCGCAACCCTCAGATAAAAGAATTTTATACCTTAATGTCTCTGCCAGCGACCAAGTCAGTACGTCAGCACGTCAGTTTGTCAGGCCAGGAAGTCAGTCGAACTGGCTGCCTGGAACTGACTGACCAACTGACGTACTGACTGGTGGGCTGTCCCATTCAATTCGTTACGATCGTTTTCGGCGACCACCCCTTGACCCCTCCTCAAATGAGGAGGGGAGCTCCTTGATCCAGCCCCTCCTCAATGAGGAAAAGAGCTCCCCTCCTTGATAAGGAGGGGCCGGGGGGTGGTTGTAACGAAATAGCTGGGACAGCCCACTAGCCACTGGTCACTAGCCACTGCCTCTACGCGGCCACGTGAGCTTCTGCAGCAGCCTTCCTGCCCCTCGCGGGACCCCGAGCGACCCTGTGAGTCTCGGCGGGCGTTCCCTTGCGGAGCGGTTTGATCGCCAGGTCCATCAGCGATTTCTGCGCCTTCACCAGATTGTGGACGCTCTTCTCCGTCAGCTCAGCGAAAGACGTGTGCGGCTTCTTCCGCGCCTCGGGAGGCGGGGCAACCTCTTTGGCCTCGATTTGCTTGATGGCCAGTTCCAGCAGCTTTTTCTGGGCGTCGATATACTTCTCCACGCCTTCGCGAGCCAGTTTCGAAACCAGCTTCGACCGGTCGCCTGCGGGCTCACCTTCCTTCCCGCCGCGGAGCACAGTAGTCACCTCCTCGGTGGCAAGGTCGAGAAACTCCTTTTCGGTGTCGACGAAGTCCTCCACGCCGCGCCGTGCGAACTCCGTCATGCCTTCGATGGCACGGAAGCCCTTGCCCTCGCGATAGGACTCGGTGACCACGTGCGTCTGTTCGGCCGCTGCGTTCAGCAGCCGCTTCTGAAGCCCGATCAGCGTATCCACGCGGTGCCGGAAAACCTCGGCCACGCCGCCGACCGCTGCCGGCAGCGGCAGGCCCTTCTTCACGCCGTCCAGGACCAGACCGGTCTCACCGGCGGCAAAGTCCAGCAAAATTTTGCCGGCAGTAGTGAAATTCTCCACGCTTTTGTCCGCCATCCTGGCCAGAGCCATTCCGGGCTTGAAGGCGGGTTCGCTCAGACGCTCACGCACCATACCGATCAACAGCGAATTCTGTTGGGCCGTGAGATCCAGCAGGATCTTCTGCGCGGCCACGAAACTCTCAATTCCCTGGCGGGCCCAAACCGCCAGTGGGTTTACCGAACGGGCGGGATGGGGTTCCGCCGCTTTCATTCTCGCAGGCATATTGCTTCTCCTTCTACGCTACGTTATACTGCACTGCAGTCACTGCGATGCAGTATCCAGCCCCAATATGCGCCCGTCCAAAGACGCGTGTCAAGTAAAATCTGAGCGGCGATTCCGACGTGGGGGCGGCCCCAGTGGCCGCCCGAATACGAGCGGTGCTAGAGTTGGGCAGCCACGGGGGGGCCGCCCCTACGTCGGAGTGAGGAGAGGGAAGAAAGAAGAAAGAGGATTCTGGACGCTATGAGCAAGCCCGATGTGCTGATCCGGCGGTACAACGACAGGCGGCTTTACGACACCAGCGCCAGTGGATATGTGAAGCTCGAAGACATCGCGCGCATGGTGCGCGAAGGAGCCGACGTGAAGGTGGTGGATGCGCGTTCCGGCCGTGACATCACCTCGGTTATTCTCACCCAGATCATCGTGGAAGACGCCCGGGACCGGGACAGCGCCCTGCCCCTGCAGCTCCTGCGCACGCTGGTCCGGGCCTCCGACCATGCCACCCACGACTTTGTTTCCAGGTACCTGAACAACACGTTCGAACTTTATCAGAAGACACAGGGTGCTTTGCGCAGCGGGCTATCCGAGGCTCGGACGGCCGCCTCCAATCCGCTCGAATACGTCCGCAAGCTGCTGCCTTTGCCCGACGAGATTGCGGGCGCAGCCGGCCTTCAAGAAGGTCATTCCGGTGGCGCCGCGCCGCAGACTGCACCCGAGGCCGGGGAGATCGAGCAGCTGCGCCGGCGCGTGAAGAAACTCGAGGCCCAACTGGCGGCCGCACGCCCGCCGAAGGGTCGCGTGCGCAAGCGCCCCCATCGCTCAGACTGAGCCAGCCACAGAAAATCAAGCGTTTGCAAGTTCGTGCGCTGATAGTGTCTCAGTTTTTGGTGCACGCTCCACAGCGTGCTTTTGGCACAAGGCACGCAAGGTGCCTGCACCACGGACCTCCTGACGGTCCATCGGGGCGGACGCAGGGGGCCGCCCCTACCTCGAATTTAGGACGATTCCGCAGTTTTGCACGGTCTAAGCCATTGAAATACAATCAGCTTTCTCAATTTTCTCAGAAATACCTACCGTCCCAGGCAGGGAGCCTACGCTCACCCGAGGGGCTTCTATTGCTCCACTCCGCAAGAAATGAGCTGGGAAACCCCAAAAACGAACCCAAAGAAGACGCCTTAAACAACCTTAAATCCGCTTAAATCGGCTTAAGCGAACCCATCCGTCAAAGTGTCGTAGAGCCGGTCTTCCGAGGCCTGATAGGCTAGATAGAAAGGCTACAGCAGGCGGCCATTGCGGAACTTCAGCCCGCGGTCAGGTTAAGGATCGTCAGCTCCTACGCCTTCTCCATCACCAGCACCCACTGCTCGAAGGTCGGAAGCAATGGCGCTTCCCACTGGCCCTGAGTGTCCCCTGCCACTTCGCCGATCGGGTGATCCTCAGCCGTCCGCGGATCGAAGAATGCCGCTTTGTACCGCACGCCCGGTTCGAGATCCCTGATCTTGAAATGCGTGAAGATTACGGGGACAAACACGATTCGCAATTCGCCCGGAATCCCGGCGGCATAGGGAAGCTCGTAGTTGTCCTTGCTCCACCGAGGATCGGTCCATTCCGGGTGCGGCTCAAGACGCCACCAGGGATACCGGCTGAGGAATCGCTTGGCTATGCCGAGATGTTCCGAGCCAGGGAGTCTGGCCGCGACGTCCCACGGCGGCCCGCCCCAGCAGCCCCCGTGGGGAGACGGTCCGTACGGTTGCTTAGCCGTGTTTACCTGCCAGATTCCATTGCCGCCGTACGTGTGCCCTCCGGCGCCGCTCAAAATCGAGGCCCAGAAGACAAATCTCTGCACGTCCTGTCGGCTTCCGTCGAGTATCCCCTCGTAGTTGACCTCGCCGACCAGCACCGGCATGCGCGGGCTGCGACTGAGATCGCCGGTGACGGTGTCGAGCGTCTTCGAGTAGCTCTTGCCTCCGCTGTGTCCCGTCTGCAGCATGTCGAAATCGAGCACCGAGGGGTCCTCGAGCGTGTCGCGAGCGCTGAGCGGCGGGTGAATCGTGACCGGATGACGATAGGGATCGATGCTGCGGACGTATCGGCCGATCTCAGTCCAGCCGGTCTTCTGCATGGCGACGTCCCGGTCCTTGGTGTCGGACAGGTAGTAAGGCATGGTACCTTCGCCCGCGAGACACCAGAAGACAGGGTAGGCGCCCCAGCGCGCCACGATGTAGCGCCAGTGCTGCTTGAGCTTCGCGGCACCCATGAACTTCAGAAAGTAGCCCCAGCAGCCGACGACGCAAGGCGCGATCCCGCGTTCCGCAAGCTCCTGAATGCGCACGTCGGCCATGTCGAAATAGCGGGGATTGATGCGGCTATAGTCTTTTTCCCAGGGAAACCCGGCCTCGTTCGCGCCGCGCGGGTCAAAGGCCGGCATGTCGGGGTATAACCCGGCGACGATCTGAACTACCGTGAAACCCTTGTTGACGCGATCTGCCGCGAGGGCCTGAAAATCCTCGGGCCAGCGAAGGCGATGGCACAGGCCCATCCACCAGGTGTCGCCTAACCAGAAGAACGGCGTGCCGTCCTGGTGCTCGAAATGAATATGATCGCTGGCCACCCGAACCGGCCCATGCTTTCGAAGTGCGTTGTCGCCGGAGTAAGGCGAAACGTCCAGGACGCCCTGACGGCCATGGAGGTCAGGATTGGAAGTGTCGCTACAGACCGTTTCATAGGTGTACCGGCCGGGTGTAGCCGGGCTGTAGCGGATTCGCCATACCTGGTCCCCCGCCCAAAAGGCAGGTACCTTGTGTTCCGTCCCCTGCGGGTCGGCAAAAACGACATCGAGCTGCAGCTCATTGAACGGGTCGGGATGTGCCTTGCCCGAGACGTAGGCCCATTCGCAGACGCAACGGGCCGTTGCAAATCGATCGGGGTCGGCACCGGCGGGTCCGCGCTCCCCCCCGGACGGAATCATGCTGGCTGATCCCGCGAACCCGGTACCGGGGGTCAAAGCGATGCCTGCGAAACCCGCTTTGTTGAGAAATGAACGCCTCGACAGGGAATTCACGAAGGTCTCCTCACGTCATGGTATGTGGATCAGCGCGCCTGCAAACGAGGCAATGAATCAAGGCGTGAACAACCCGCCGCCACGGGCGCTAGAATCGCGCGGCCCCGACGAACAATCGGGCGCTTGTGCTATAGTGTCTCCTTGTTAGTAATGCTAACAAGCCGTTTCGAATACCACACTGATTAGGGGTTGTCAACTGCTCGAAAGAGTGCAAAATGCTCGAGCGCCGTTCTTCGAGCCGCATGCAGTCCACGGAACTTTAGGGTGCTGAGATGGCCATTCTGCCGCCCGACGAACTACAGGGGCCGAACTTGACGGCCGCCCTCAAGCCGCTCAAGCGCACTGACGTGACCCAGCTGGTCGTGGACCGTCTGAGGACCCTGCTCGAGCAGGGCGTCCTCAGGCCGGGGAGCAAGCTGCCGCCGGAGCCTGAGATGTCGAAACTGCTGGGAATCAGCCGGCCGTCGCTCCGCCAGGCCTACAAGGCGCTGAGCCTGCTCGGGATCCTGCGAGCCGTCCCCGGCGATGGCACCTACATCAGCGACTCGACCTCGAACATACTCTCGGTGCCGTTGACCTTCCTGATGCTGATGAAACGCATCGGCCTCAAAGAGATTTTTGAATTCCGCATGATGCTCGAGGCATCGCTGGCGCGGCTTGCCGCCAGTCGCGCGTCCGAGGACGAGATCCAGGAGATGGCCGCCGAGATCGATAGTATGACGGAAGGCCTGCGCGATGGTGACAGCGATCGCTATCGCACCTCGGAATATGCCTTTCACAACTCGATCGCCAAGGCGGCGCATAACCATCTGCTCCTGGAGGTGATTCACATCGTCGGGGGAATCCTCTGGGAGGCTCGCAGAGCGCTCCACAATCTGGTTACCGATCTCGAGGAAGACCTGGCCCAGCATCGTGCCATCCTGATGGGGATTGCGCAGCGTGATCCAGAGGAAGCTGCGAGCGCGATGCGCCGGCACCTGGAGAGCGCGCTGGAACTCGCCCGCAAGAAGGCTGTGATCTGAAATCTGACAGGATCTTAAGCAACGCTCCGACAGGGCGGTCGGTTTTTTGAACGGCTTCTAAAAAGAACAAACGAATGAATTTCCGTGTTGCGTTGACGCGAGATTTTCTGAACCCGTCGGGAGAACTCGCGATGGGCGAAACCGGCATCCAGATCCTTCGGGATACACCGCACGTGTCGGTGGACTTCCTGCCGGCGTTCTTGCCCGAAGTTAGTCCGCGACAGATCGCGGGCTACGACGCAGTGATCTCGCTGGCTCCCGCCTACACCCACCGGACCTTGGCGGCTCCTGACCTGCAGTTGAGCGTGCTGGCCCGGGTCGGAGTCGGCTATGACATGCTCGATATGGCTGCGCTTTCGGAGCGCAACGTGATCGTGACCATCACGCCGGATGGTGTGCGCCGCCCGATGGCAGCCGGCATCGCCAGCTTCATCCTTGCTCTCGCGCATCAGGTACTGCAAAAGGACAGGCTCGTGCGTCGCGGCGCGTGGAGCCAGAAACTCAACATCAAGTCCGTCGGACTTACCGGATTGACGCTTGGATCCGTCGGGCTCGGCAACATCGGACGGGAAATGTTCCGTCTGCTGAGGCCTTTCGAGATGCGGCACTTGGCGACCGATCCGTTCGTCAGTGCGGACGACGCGGCCGGTTCGGGGATACAGCTCGTCGATCTGGAGACGCTCATGCGGGAGAGCGACTTCGTGTGCGTCAACTGCCCGCTCGCGCCCGAGACGCGTCATCTGATCGGGACCGAGCAACTCGCGTGGATGAAACCGACCGCGTTCTTCATCAACACGTCGCGGGGTCCGATCGTCGATCAGCAGGCGTTACACGAGACCCTGAAGAACTCCAGAATCCGCGGCGCAGCTCTCGACGTATTCGAGACCGAGCCCATCGCGGCTGACGATCCGCTGCTCTCCCTTGATAACGTCGTGGTGTCGCCGCATTCGCTGTGCTGGACCGATGAGTGCTTCAGGCTGATGGTGGAATCGGCTGTGCATTCCGTGTTGAGCGTCCTGCAGGGCAAAGCACCCGCGCACGTTGTGAATCGGGACGTTCTGGAGAAGCCCGCGATGAAATCCAAACTGGCCGCGAACCAGCATCGCTGGGACGCGGCTGTTCAAGAGGCCGCCCTTGAACACGAGAGACCTCAAGCAGACCCTGCGTGAGAATAGGGTCGCGATCGGCACCTGGGTCTTTGAGTTCGATACGCCGGGAATCGCGCGCCTGCTGGCGAGCGCGGGCGCTGATTTCGTCGTCTACGACATGGAGCACAGCGGCTTCGGCATCGACCGGATCCGGAGCCTGATTTCACAGTCGCGCGCCACCGATCTCGCAACGCTGGTGCGGCCGCCTTCGGGGGAACGCCAAGTAATCGGTCCACTGCTCGATGTCGGCGCGGGCGGAATTATCGTTCCGCAGATCGAAACCGCGGCAGCGGCCCGCCGGGTGGTAGACTGCTGCCGGTACTCCCCGCAGGGCAAGCGCGGCGCAGCGTTCGCGATCGCGCACGATGATTATCGGCGGGGCGACCCGGCAGCAAAGATGAAGGCCGCGAACGAGGCTGTAATCTGCAGCCTGCTCATCGAAAGCGCTGTGGGAGTGGAGAATATTGAGGCCATACTCGGAGTGCCCGGCGTTGATCTGATTTGGGTAGGCTTTCTGGATCTTTCGTTATCGCTGGGGATTCCTGGGCAGTACTCGCATCCTGAGTTCGCCGCGATGATCTCACGAATTGTTGCAGCCTGCCAGGCGCACGGAACGCCGGTGGGCATTCTCGCTGACAAGCCGGAGAGCGCTCTCGAACGCATTCGGCAGGGCTTTCGTTGCATCAGCTACTCGGGCGATCTTTGGCTCCTGCAGCAGGCGCTGTCCGACGGGATCCAGACGATTCGCAGAGGGCTTCAGGAACAACTATGACCCTGAAACTCGCCGCGGCCGACTATAGTTTTCCCAAGCTCAAGTGGGAACAAACTCTCCGTCTCGCCCGCGATCTTGAAATGCAGGCGCTCGATCTCGGCCTCTTTGCCGGCCGCACCCACCTGGAGCCTTCTGAGATCCTCGCAGATACCCGCCAGTCGGCCGCCAGAGTCTGCGCCGCACTGCAGGCAAATGACCTGGAGATTGCTGACGTCTTTGGCCAACCGGGGCGGGTCTTCGAAGAAAACGCGGTCAATCATCCCGAGGCGAGCGTTCGCGAAAAAGCGGCTGATTTCTTCCACCGCATTCTGGAGTTTGGGGTTCGCTGCAACGCCCGGCATCTGACTCTTCTACCCGGCGTTCACTTCCCCACGGAAGGTTACGAGGACTCTCTTAAGCGGTGTGCCGAGGAACTTGCGTGGCGTCTCGATGCCGCGTCAAAAATGGGCGTGACATTCAGCGTGGAGGCGCATGTTGGATCGATCGCGTCCACTCCGGCGCTGGCGCAGCGTCTGGTCGAGTCGGTACCTGGCCTCACGCTGACTCTCGACTACACGCATTTCACCTATCAGGGCTTCTGCGACGGCGAGATCGAACCGCTGCTCGAGTACGCGTCCCACTTTCACGCCCGCGGCGCATGCAAGGGCAAATTGCAGGCCTCCGTTGCTGAGAACACCATCGATTATGCGCGGGTGCTGCGGACAATGAAAAAGTCCAACTACACGGGTTTCGTAGTTCTGGAGTACGTCTGGCTGGATTGGATGCGCTGCAACGAGGTGGACAACCTGAGTGAAACCGTGCTGCTCAGGGACTGGCTGCGCACCGCCGATCGCGAGACCGGCCTCGGCACGCTCCTCGCGCCGCCCTAGTGACTGACGTCAGGCAGATCGTCGGTCGCATCCTGCCGGCGATTCTCATCGCTTCCCGAATCCAGGACGTCCACCCGGCTGCGCTCCTGCTCCGCCTGCCTGAACTTGTCAAACAGCTGCAATTCGCGTTGCTGATCGGCTGATCTTCCGAGCTTCTTGTAGTCCTCGGCCAGAAGATAGTGTGACGTGGAGTCGTCCGGGACGATCGCCGCCGCCTTGCTCAATTCTTGGATCGACTGTTCGAAATCACCCGTTTGAAGCAAGGCTCGTCCCAAATCGCGATGTGCTTGCGCCAGGTCCGGCTTCTGTTGAAGCGCTTTTCGCAGATAGGTGAATGCCACGTCGTATTGCCGTTGGTTGAGATAACAATTTCCGAGCTTCCATGTCGCTAAGTAGTTCTCAGGAGCAATGCGCAGTTCCTTGCGAAACTCATCCTCAGCCTCAGGCCAAGTGCCTTCCTTCCAGTAGAGGGTCCCGAGTGAATAGTGCAAGCCTGGCATATCCGGATTTTTTGCGATTGCCTTCTGATATTCCTGGCGGGCCATTGTCGTGTCGTGACGCGCCTCATAAGAGGCGCCAAGCACTTGGTGGAAACGATCGGAATCCGGATCGACCTGCGCCATGCGACGGTATGTCCTGGTCAGCAGCGTCGTATAGACTCTCCCCAGGCTATAAAGGATCTCCACGTTATCGGGAAAGCGCTTGGCAGCGTCCTGCAGGACCTGAAGCGCGTCCTCGTCGCGCCCCAATTCGCTATAGCTGAGAGCAAGATTGAGATAGGCCCGGTTCTCATCAGGCCGCAGAGCGATGGCTTTCCGCAGAGGTTCGAGCGCTTCCTGGTAACGGTTGGTGCGAACGCACGCCATGCCCAGAAACAGACTGGCGCCGACCGCGTTGGGATCGGCGGCCAGTGCGCGGCGTAGCACGTCGATGGCATCTGCGTCCTTGCCATGGACGTAGTAGACGAGGCCCAGATTGACCTGGGCCGCCACCAGGTCCGGCTTGAGCTTGAGGACGGCCTGATATTCCGTCTCCGCCTTGGCGTAATCGCCCGCATTTTCAGCCTGCTGGGCAAGCTGGAAGTGGTGTTCAAGTTCGTCGTCCGGCAAGGATTGCGCGCGCGCAGGCGTAGGGCAGGGAAGTTGGGTGAGTATCAAAAGCAAGATAAATCTGAGGTGCATCCATCACTCCACAAGGCTGACGTCGGCCAGGTGAGCAGCCGCCAGGAATGCCCGCATTAGTTCGGTTTCCTGTGCAGCGGCTTTACGCGGGAATCTGGCTTCAAGAAATCGTGCTCGCGCGCCAGATAGAATTGGTTCACCTTGATGCTCGGATATTTGTCGACCTGGCCGCTCGGCCAATGAATTTCAATGTCGGCCCGCTCGGAATTCGCTAACCCTGCATGCACCCGAAGATCGTTGCTCGAAAGATAGCTGTCGCTGCCGCGCACCTCGAAGCTCTGGCGCACGCCGTCCGCCGTCACCAGAATGCGCGCTCCGATTCCGCAGCGGTTGCTCTTCACCCCTTCGGTGCGGATCGTAATCCAGTTCTGCCGGTTGCCTCCGTCATTGCGCCAGAAGGTGGGGACATCATTTTTGTTGATCACCAGCACGTCGATGTCTCCGTCGTTATCGAAGTCACCAAAGGCGGTCCCGCGTCCAACTTTATTGGGAATCTTGCGAAGCTCGGCCGCGTCGGAGACGTCCACAAATCGCCTGCCGTCCAGATTACGCAAGACGTAGTTCGGCTCGGCGAACGGGTCCTCAGGGTAGCGCTGCTCGAGTTGCTCCATGGTGTGGCCATTGGTGATCCAGAGATCGAGCCAGCCGTCATTATCGAAGTCCTCGAACTTTGTTCCCCAGCCACTGTAGTGATATCCGATGTTCCACAGGCCATACGGAAGGGTCTGGTCTGTGAACATGTGATTCCCCTCGTTAATGTATAGCGTATTGGGTTGATCGATGAAGTGCGTGACAAAGATGTCCGGCAATCCGTCACGATTGGCGTCGCCGACCGTGACGCCCATCGAGCCGAAGACATTCCCCAGGCCGTCCACGGCAGTGCCGGACGGAAAGCTGGCGTCCGTAAAATGTCCTTTGCCGTCATTGACGTAGAAGAAGTTCGGGCCGGAGTCGTTGGCCTGAAAGATGTCCTGATGTCCTTCGTTGTTGAAATCGGAGAAAACGACCGCGAATCCTCGTCCCGGAACCTCCTGGACAATTCCCGCCGATTGGGTCACGTCGGTGAAGGTGCCGTCGCCGTTGTTGTGGTATAGGATCGCCTGCGAGCCTTCGTATTGATCGGGAGCGCAGGCTATCGGGACCTGCTTCATCTTGCAGGGGCTGGTTGAACTCGGCGCCGGCCGATCAGGCTGGTAGTAGAACTTGGTGAAATTCGGCACGTAGAGATCAAGCAAGCCGTCGTTATCGATATCGCCAAACGCGGCGCCCATGCTCCACTTGGGAAACAGCCAGTGCACATTGGCAACTCCCGCCGCCTCGGCCATGTCGGTAAAGGTGCCGTCGCCGTTGTTTCGATACAGCCGATTGGGACCGTAGTTGGTGACGTACAGGTCGAGGTACCCGTCGTTGTTATAGTCTCCCACGGCGACACCACCACCCCACGCCGTATCTCCCAGATGAGCCCGGGCGGTAACGTCGGTGAAGGTCCCGTCGCCATTGTTGTGAAGCAGATAGTCGTGCGGGGGATCTGCTGATTTCTCCAGAGACCGTGACGATCCGTTCACCAGATAGATGTCTTGATACCCGTCGTTGTCGTAGTCAAAAAAGGCGGCCCCTTCCCCATTCACGTCGATCAGGAAATCAGTAACTTTGTCTCCGCATATGATTTTGAACGAGGCGAGGCCGGACTCCTTTGTAATATCCGTGAATGTTGTAAATGATTGGCCATGGTTCCCGGCCCCTCTTAGAGGTCCGTGGAATTCCGTCAGAAGACCTGCCAGCAACAGCACCGCGGTCCCTGGCCCCACCGGTATCCTTGGGATCCGCACCGAACGAGCAGGACAGGCACGCTGGTTCGACCTCTCTTCACGCGCCGAACTTCCGGCCTGATCTTGCGCGCCTCGACGCTTCATTACCCTTGTTCCTGTGCCAAACGCGTGCTAGGCCGGATGACGACGAATTTGAAGGCCTGCTCCGCCCGACATTATATGCCGAATGTGGACGTTCGAGCCCGGCCGCCGTTGGCAAGCCATAAACGTAGGCGAGCCGAGGGCCGGAAGCCCGTGGGCGACAGACGCCCGCAGAAACACATTGACAATTCCAAGCCTGGGAATTATAAACGCAGTTCGTAGCTCTGTAAATTTTGCAGCCTATCAGACCATCACACAAGTTCGAGCGACGAAAGGGCGGAACGCCGGACGTCGATGAGGCTTCCCTTACTATGCGATTGCAACCCCTCAGGAGTTTAGCCTTCGGAGCGCTTTTGCTACTGCTCCCGTTAATCGCCGTTTCGGTCCAAGCGCAGACGGACGAGACCGCCCTTATGGTCTTCAATGTGCGAACCTACGGTGCCTCGGGGAGCAAAGACCAGAACGCCCGCGCGGCGATTCAAAAGGCCATTGACGCTTGCGCGAAGAAGGGCGGCGGAACGGTGTATCTGCCCCCGGGCGAGTACACGTCCGGAACTCTTCACCTCCGCAGCCATGTCCGCTTTTACGTCGCATCGGGCGCCACCCTGTTCGCCTCCGAAGCCGATCCGGACTACGACACCGACGGCTTGCTGTTCGGAGAGGACCTGGAGAACATCACGATCGAAGGTCGCGGCGTCATCAACGGGCAGGCCAAGTACGATTGGCGCATGAACGTGATCGATGACGGCTACATCCGCGACAACCAGAAGTCCGCGGAGGCGGCGGGCGTTCCCTTGATGCGGTCGTTCCCCAAGGGAATGGGAGTGCGGAAGATCTACCCGCACATGATCAAGCTGCTGCGCTGTAAAGACGTCCGAATCGCAGGCATCTCGATCATCGACTCGCCCAGTTGGACGATCTACCCTTACGCCTGTGAGCGGCTGCGGATCGATGGCATCTATGTCCACACCGACCAGAAGCTGGGCGTCTGGGCCGACGGTATCGACCCCGACGGCTGCAAGGACGTGATCATCGCCAACAGCGTCATTGAGACTGGCGACGATGCGATCGTGTTCTATTCGTCCGCCGCCTCGGGGTTTGCCCCCAAGGCCTGCGAGAACATCACCATCACAAATTGCCGGCTCTCGTCCTCCTCGAGCGCGATCAAGTTCTGCGACGGCAATTCCGTGGCGGTTCGCAACGTGACCATCGACAACGTGGTGATCACGCATTCTAATCGCGGCATCGCGTTCATGGTTTACGACGGCGGCGTGGTCGAGAACGTGGTGATCTCTAACGTTGTCGTGAACACCAACCGCTTCGACTGGTTCTGGTGGGGAAACGGCGATCCGATCTATTTCACGATTCAGCGGCGCAGCGAAAGCCTGGGCCTCCCTCTGAAGCCGGATGAGCCGCCCGCGGGCGCCATCCGGCATGTGATCCTGCGCAACATTATCGCCCACGGCCAGGGCTCCTGCCTGATTCTGGGGCATCCGAACAGCTGGCTGGATGACATCAATCTGGAAAACGTCCAACTCTACCAGAGCACGGATCCCAAGGCCGCTTACGACAGGTCGGTCCATGCGATGTATGTCCACTACGCCAAGAACATCAAGGTGAAAGACCTTCAGGTGCAGTGGGAAGTGCCGGAACTGCCGAAATGGCAGAGCCCGCTCTACTTCGACGATGTCACCGGGCTGAAGGTGGAAGGGTTCAGCGGAGCGCCGGCCAAGCCGGATTTTCCTGCGATCGTCATGGACAAAGTGCAAGGAGCCACCATTGTCAATTCGCAGGCCCAGGCTGGCACGAATGTGTTCTTGCGCGTTGCAGGTGCGAAGAGTCGTGACATAACGGTATTCGGTAACGATCTCCATGCGGCGGCCAGCGCTTTCAAGGCTGATAGCGACGTCCCAAACGATGCGGTCAAAGTCGGCGACAACTATTAGCGCTGGGCTGCGCCTCGCCAGAGACTGCGATGAGCAGGTTGATGAAGTCGAGTTCGAGTCGTCGACGTTTTCTTAAGATAGCGGGCGCTGGTGCCGGCGCGGCGATAATGCTCCCGGACGTCTCGTCATTCGGTAAAGGCGAACGCGGGATCGAAGCGCGCTCCGCCGACTCGCAATACACGGACCTCGCGCAGCTCCGTGCCAGTCACGAGAATGCCGGTATCATCTCTCCTCTCAAAACCTACCGCATGATGGAGTGGGAGTTTCACACGCCTCCCGAGGAGCGGTTCAACATCAACATCGACGGCGCTCTTCACGCGGCACGCGACGCGGGCGCTGAAGCCGTGATGTTCTACACGCAGGACCACTGGGGCTACGCCTACTATCCAAGCGACGTGGCAGTGCGGCACCCCCAGTTGGACCGTGACCTGTTCGGCACCGAGGTCGCGCTGGCGCACAAATTGGGAATATCGGCGTGCGCGTATTACTGTCTGCAGTTCAACAATCAGAGCGTGCTGGCTCATCCCGACTGGGCGTGGGTGAACGAGAAGGGCGAGCTCGAACGCTGGACGCTGGGCGGCCAGCCGTACTGGTACATGACCTGCCTCGACGGTCCTTACCGCCAGTATGTCCTGCGCATGATCGACGAGATCTTCTTCCGGTACGCTCCGGCGGAGCTGTTTATTGACATCTTCGGAATGCAGTTCATTCTTTATAACGGCAGCGGCCGCAGCCCGTTCTGTTTCTGCAAGTACACCGAGGAGGCATGGAATCGCGAGCATCCCGGCAACCCCTATCGCGAGGGCTTCCACACGCCCGAGGGCTGGGAGGCCCGCTACCGCTGGCACCAGAAGCGAAGCATGACCGACATGCTGGATGAGATTCTCGCCGCAGCTCGAAAGCACCGCCCGGACCTGGTGGTCTCCCTGAACGGCGGCCCGGAATCGTTCCCCGACGATGTCATGCAGCGCGTCAGCTTCATCTATGCTGAGCCGATCACCACTCATACCGGCATCTCCGCCGGCTCGATCCTGATGCGCGGCTTCGGAAGGCCTGATTATCAGGCCGGAACCTTCAGTCGCCAGGGGTATCTCGATACTTACCCGGGAGCGATCCCTCGCGTCCAGACCGACGCCCTGATCGTGCAAAACGCCCGGACCTTCTTCGTGGGCAACGCTCCGGTGGTTAGCGACCTCGACGGCCAGGGCTTTTCGAAACGCTGGTTCGCAGTCGCCAAAGAGAACTGGGCCGATGTTCGGAACGTTGACGCGCTGCTCGCTGGAATCCAGCCGGTACTCAGCACCGCGGTGCTGTACAGCAACTCGACACGCGGCCTGCTCGATGCTTCCAAGCTGCCGCAGGACTTTCGCAAGTCGAACGTTGGCGCTATTGAAGCGCTCACCTTTGCGGGCAGGCCGGTGGAGAGTCTGGCGGAGTTCCGACTCACGCCGGAGGAACTGGGCAAATTTGAGGCTCTGGTCCTGCCTGAGGTCGAGGTGCTCTCGGACGCGCAGGCTGGTGTCATTCGCGACTGGGTGAAACAAGGGGGAACGCTCGTGGCCAGCTTCAAATGCGGGTTGCGTGACGAGAATCGCAAAACGCGATCGAATTTTGCCCTCGCGGATGTGCTGGGGCTCAAATACGAATCCGAAGAGCACAAGTACGCCTATACACGGGAAGGCGTCCTCAGGCCGGGCGATTTCACCACCACCTACATCGAGTCTTCCGGTCATCGGCTCGCCAGCCTCCTGGCCGTGAGCACGGTTGGATTATCAGGTTCGTTTGTACGCGTGAAGACGACGACAGCCGAAGAGGTGATGCGCTATCGCCTGCCCGTGATGGTCGAAGACATACCGAATAACCACTGGTTCAACTGGGGCCCGCCGCCGCCGGGAACCGAAGTCGCGGGAACTGCGGTTGCGTACAACCGGTTTGGCCAGGGACAAGCCGTGTACCTGGGCATCCCGATCTTCTGGGCCATGCAGTTCCGGCCATTCTGGATTCGACGCTGGATTCCCGATCTCATGCGGCAGCTGGTGCCGCTGCCGATTGCCGAGATCATCCCGCAGCCGTTCTCGGAATACGTCCACGGAAGCCTGTTTTACGACCGTAACCGCGAGTTCGTTCTGGTCCAGGTGCTCAACACCCTTGAACTGGCGACGGAAGGGGAATATCGGGGGATCGAGCGGGTGGAGATAAGAATCGATCCGAAACGAGTGAAGGTCAAGGGGGCCCAGGTGGTCTGGCCAGAGAAGAAGGAGCTGATGCTGAAAGAGACGGGACAGACTATCATCGTGCTCGGGAACCCGGCGCGATACACCGCCATGCTCTTGAGGATCTGAGCGGTTTCTTAGGTCAGGCTGCCACGCGTCAGGCATGCACGCGACCGTGTTATGAACGCCCGTGCAAAACATGGACCAACGCAGCGTCGCTCCGTGCCGCTGGCCCTGCTGGCCTGTCTGCTTTCTCTTCAGACTGGATTCCTGCACGCCGCCCAGGATCCCGGCATGATGTTGCCCGACGGGACAGTGTTCACATCGTGGGAGCAGCCACAGCAGTTCAGCAAGACCTACTACGTCGACAACCGCAATGCCCGTGCCTCGGACCGCAATCCCGGAACACAAGACCTCCCCTTCGCCACAATTAACAAAGCAGCGCAGGTGCTCGAGCCGGGCGAACGTGTGCTGATCATGTCCGGCGTTTACCGCGAGCGGATCGCTCCCGCCCGGGGCGGCACCGGGCCTGACAAGATGATCAGCTATGAGGCAGCACCGGGAGCGGACGTGGTGGTGAAAGGCTCGCGGCTGGTGAAGACGGGCTGGGAACCTTCGACAGCCTATAAGCTGGGTCCGCATCCCCCTGACCGGCGGTCATTCAAGATCTACCAGCGCCGGCTGGATGATCTCGAGTTTCATGGCTACAACCCGTTCGGTATGGTGAACATCATGCAGTACCGGACGTATCTGAAACCCACGCCCGAAGAATTGAAGCAGCATCTCTTGCGACGCGGCATGGTGTTTGTGGACGGCAAGCGGCTGGAACAGGTGGAGACCTACGATGAGCTGGTCAAGAAGGACGGGACCTTCTGGTGCGAGCACGATGGTCTGACGATTCATGTGCGGCTGCCCGGCGACGCCGATCCGGCCCAGCACGAAGTGGAGCTGGCAATTCAGGAGCAGGTGCTCGCTCCGAGAACTCGTGGCCTCGGCTACATCCGCATCAAGGGAATCACTTTCGAGCATGGCGCCAACGCCTTTCCGGTGCCGCAGCGGGGACTCGTCTCCGCAAGCCGCGGCCACCACTGGATCATCGAGGACTGCGTGATCCGGCACGCCAACGGCGTGGCTCTCGACATTGGCGCCCAGGACTGGGCCATGGACCTGCCTCCGATCGTGGGCTTCAGCATCGTCCGCCGGAACCACATCGATGATGCGGGAGTGTGCGGGCTGGCAGGAATGGGTGTGCAGAACACGCTTATTGAAGGTAATCTGATCGAGCACGTGGGTTATCAGGACGTGGAATTGGGCTGGGAAACCGGAGGCATCAAGTGCCACGTGACCAGGAACTGCCTGATTCGCAACAATGTGATCCGGCACACGATTCATGCGGAGGCGATCTGGCTCGACTATCAGAACCAGAACACCCGCGTCACGTCCAACATCATGGGCGACAACCTCCTGACTCTGCGCGGCGGCATTTACCTTGAGGCGTCGCAGTATCCGAACATGATTGACAACAACATCATCTGGAAAGCGACGGTCGGCCACGGCGGGGGATCGTACAACATGCCGTCGCACGGCGGCTGGGGAGTCACGGTGGATGGCAGCGACGAGACGATGATCGCTCATAATCTGATCGGCCTCACCGAGGATGCGGGTATCAAGTTCAGAGGCATTGAAAGCCGCATTGTCGGCACGCGCGGCGGAACCGCGCGCCGGAACAAGGTTCTCGGCAACATTTTCTATCGCTGCGGAAAGGCAATCGAATTCGCGAATCCGGACAACACGGCGGACTACAATCTCTACCTGCGGGACTGGGGTGAGGTCACGGACGAGACTCAGGGTGTGGGCCGCGGGCTGAACTGGCTCACCAGCACGAAGGAGCCGCTGATCCTCGATCTGGACGCGTGGCAGAAGTTTCTGGGTTTCGACAAGCATAGCGAATATGCAGACATGAAAATCGATGTCGATCTCGACGCACTGAAGATGAACTGGTCCATCGTGGGAAACATCCCGCAGATGACGACTGAAAAGCAGTTCAAACGGGACCTGCTGGGTTCGCCTGCAGGTGACAGCCGGGCGCCCGGGCCGATTCTGAATTTGCCAACGACGTCCACCACGGTTTCGATCGACCCCAGAGGAAGGGTGCAAGAGTGAGCTTGGGAACCCCCGAATACGATGTCTGCGTGGTAGGATCAGGCGCGGCCGGCGGCGTCATGGCCAAGGAGCTCTCCGAAGGCGGCGCAAAAGTAATCCAACTGGAAGGCGGCAGGCAGGTGCTGCCGAACGAACTGCTCACCCACAAGTGGCCGTACGAGCTGCCGTATCGTGGATTTCGCAGTGAGAAGCAGGACATCTACTACCAAGGCGACGTCCGGAACTCCGTGCGCTACCATGATTCCGATGATGTCGGGGTTGACCGCATTCGGGTGGTGGGCGGGCGCACGGTGCATTGGAACGCGGTGACGTTGCGTTATGCCGCGCGCGATTTCCGCGAGTGGTCGCTGAACGGCATCGAGGACGACTGGCCGATCACCTACGACGAACTCGCCCCCTACTACGACCGCATCGAGCAGATGATCGGCGTGACGGGCCAGGACGATGGCCTCGAGATCCTTCCCGGCGGGCATCACTATCTGCCGCCCCTGCCCTGGCGTTGCAGTGAGCACATCCTGCATCGAACCCTGAAGACCATGGGCATCCCCATGATTCCGGTGCGCAAGGCGGTGCTCACCAAGCCCTACGACAATCGGCCGCCCTGCCACTACTGCGGGCACTGCATGGACGGATGCGACGTGGCGGCGGTGTTCAACAGCGCAACGGCCATGATTCCCAAGGCGCAGGCCACGGGAAATTTCACCTTGCGGCAGAATGCGCTGGCGCGCCAAGTGCTCGTGGACAAGGAGGGCCGCGCCCGCGGGGTCTCGTTCGTTGATACCACCACGCACCAGGAAGAATCGGTCAGGGCAAGGATCGTGGTGCTGTGCTGCGCGACGGTCGAGACTGCCCGGCTGCTTTTGAATTCGCGATCGCCGCAGCATCCGAACGGACTCGCCAATTCGAATGGACTGGTCGGGCGCTATCTCAACGGACACTTGGGCAGCGGTGTCCGCATCTACCTCGAAGAGCTTCAGGGATTGAAACCGACAAACCAGGACGGAGCCACCGATCATGCCTTCATTCCCAGGTACAACCACCTCTCGGGCAAGCGGGACTACGTAGGGGGATGGGACATCCAGGTGAACTTTGCCTCCTACATGTTCCCCCAGCAGGCGGGTCGAATTCCCGGCTATGGCGCCGACTTCAAGGCGCGGGTACGGCGCATGCAAAGCGGGTATCTCATGATGGGGTGGTTTTGCAAGATCGTCGCCAGGCCGGAAAATCGCGTGACCGTGGATCCTGACCGGACGGACGCCAACGGTATCCCGATCGCCGTGGTTCACTTTCGCTTCGGCGAGAACGATCTGGCGTTGTGGCAGGACTCGGTGAAGGGCATCAGCGAAATCGGCCAGAACCTGAAAGGAGAGTTTTTCCTCGATTCCACAAAAAATCCGGCAGGCTTTGCCAGCCACGAGGTGGGCACGGCGCGAATGGGCAAAGATCCCAGAAAGTCCGTGCTCAACGCCTACTGCCAGGCGCACGAAGTGAAGAATCTGTTCGTGACCGATGGCAGCGCGTTTACGACTTCGGCCGAAAAGAATCCGACCTTGACCATCATGGCGCTCTCATTGCGTGCGGCGGATTACATCAAGGAGCAGCGCCGCAAAGGCGAATTGTGATCCGCTCTAGACTGACAGTGCACTGAAAGACTCTACCGACCTGTCGTTCTGAGCGAAGCGAAGGATCTACTCTGTGGCCTCTGTGCGATTCTCTGTGATCTCTGTGTTAAAAGCTTTCAACACAGACAGCACGGAGGGCTTCACAGAGGACACAGAGCAAGAAACTCCGTTTCGCTCAGAATGATGTCGGGGCGTTTCTCGAGATCTTGCTGAGAAGACCTGTTGAGGAAATAGAATGCAAAGAAGAACGGCCATCAAGATTGTCGCTTTGGGAGCGCTATCTCGTGAGTTGCCCGTTCTCCGGGCCGCAACGAATCATTGTGCCATGCCGGCGGGTAGCGCGTGGTCGCCGGACGATTACAAGCTGCAGTTCTTTACCGAGGACGAGAACGCGCTGGTCGACCAACTCAGCGAATTGATCATCCCGGCCGACAGTCATTCTCCGGGCGCACACGCCGCCCAAGTAAGTCTTTTCGCTGACCTGATGATCGCGACTGGCGATGAATCCGCAAAAACGCAATGGAGGAACGGACTCGCGCTGATCCAGGCGGAAGGACGGAAGTCCTCCATAAGCGATGCGCTGGCGCAGGCCGCGAAGCTCGCGGAAACTCCGTCGTCAGAGATGGGTCAGTTTTTTGTGGCGCTCAAGAACATGACGATCGGTGGCTACTACACGTCGAAGATCGGGATTCATCAGGAGATGGGATACATCGGAAACACCTATCTCGCGGAGTTTCCCGGCTGCACGCACCCGGAGCACCAGTGAGGGAAGGACGGAGTGGAAGACGCTTCGCAGAAAGGAAGCGGAGGGCAGTCGGATGCTGGCAGGCCCTATAAGCAACCCACTTTTAATTTCTGTAGTTCTTCAGGTGTGGGAGTTAAGCGTCCTGCGAGGTCCGAACGTCGACATGAGAATGGCCTAGGTTTTACCCAATGCTGAACTTCATCGAAAATTACCTGACTTACCCACGGCGAAACCACGACCTCGGTTAGCAGTGCGTTCAGATCGATGCGCCGGCGCTTGTAAGGGTGCACCCATCTGTGAAGGGGATTGACGTCATCCAACGGTTCTCGGCTAGGAAAGTTCAGGTCGTTAAAATGCCGGTTATTCTGCGCCATCGGGTCATAAGAGCAGAGGACCGCTCGCACTTCGCTTTCATCTCTGAAGCGTTCTCGCTTGCCGTAAATGTACCGCAGGATGTTGTCTCCCGTGAGAAACTCATGACCATAGCGGACCAGCCCCAAGTGGATAGCGTCCAGCATCGGAGCGAGTGCACCCTTCAATAGTTCGTAGCGCGAACAAATCGCGACTCCTTCGGGCGCGTATTCTTTCCACATTTGGAGCTTCTCTCCCTCAAACAAGTTCCAGCAGCTGAGGTAATGTGCTTCGCTGAACTGGCGGTTAACGGCTTGAGTATGGTTGAGGGTTAACTCATCCTGTAGATCAAAGTGCCGCAATCCGCGGATTTTCCTGACGTAGTCGTCGGGCGGCAGTCCCTCATGGGGGTCATCCTTCAACAAGTCAGCACGGCAAAAATACAGCTCCTCATTCGCCACCAGGTCCCGGAACTTGTCCATGTTGATGTACCGCCAAATGACGGCATCCGCGGACGGCTCCAATTGATCAACGTACGGTTGAAGCGGCATGGCCCCATAATAACAGCTTCGCTCTTTCTTCGCCGACCACGAGCCAAAACAGGCGCTTTGTCAGACAGCAGTATGAGGATGAACGCACCGCAAACCACGCACGGAGCGACTTGCCTTGATCTTACCCAGACTTCGTCAGGTTTTCGAACAGATACAGCCCGCTCTTGCCCGCGACCACGATATCGAGGTCGCCGTCGCCGTCGATGTCGACTACTGGAATCTGCAGGCCTGCTCCCGTGCGCGTGCTGTAGTCGATAATGTGCCGGCGCCACTGGAGGCGTCCGGGAGAGTTGAAGGGCTCGTACCAGTAAAGTCCCAGAGGCTCATTGGCGCCGGGATCGTGCTCGTGCGCGTAAAAGCGCTTGCCGGTGACGATGTCGCGTCGCCCGTCGCCATTGAGATCCACCAGCGTCATGGCATGAGCCTGCGAGAATCCGTCATCGATCAGATGCTTTTCCCAGCGGCGCTTGCCCGATGAGTCTTTCTTCTGTTCCAGCCAGAAGATTCCGTATTCGTGGCCGAGGCTGGTGACGATGTCAGGCACTCCATCGCGGTTAACGTCTTCGACGAAGATGAAGCCCGTGGCGCCCAACTCGAATTCCGGATGGAAGGTCCACTGTCCGTTGCCCGGATCGGCCGGCGCCTCGAACCAGCCTCGCGGCGTGATGATATCGGTGCGGCTGTCGCCGTTCACGTCGCCGGCGCCGATGCCGTGTCCCCAGCTCATAGGGCTCACGATGTGCTCGATCCAGGGCTTGGACGCGCCTGCGCCTCCGAGTTCGTACCACTTCAGCGGATAGTCAGCGGGACCGAACTGCGGCAGCACCTGCAACGCCTTGCCCGTGTTGAGAATGTCTACGAGGAAAGCGAACTCGATGGAGGGCGCCGTCTCGTCCATGACGTGCTCGCGCCACTCGCCGCCGCTCGCGCCCGGATTTTCCCACCAGGTGAGCGTCTTTCCCCAATAAGAGCAGGTCACAATGTCAGGGTAGCCGTTGCCGGTCACGTCGATCGCGAGTTCGCTCAGGTCCTCGAGGTAGTAGTCCGTATACTCGATGTCGCGGAACTTGTGCTTGATGAATCGCGGACCGCGTCCCGGCTGAACTGGAACCTGCTCGTACCAGTTCTCTCCGCAAACAATGTCGAGCCGGCCGTCGCGGTTGATGTCGGCGACCGTCACTGCTTCGCAGCAGCCAAGATCGAGCGTGTGCTTGCGGAACGCGATTGCATCGTCACCAGCAATCTCAGAACCGAGATCAATGACCGGACCCGGGTCGGGCTGCTTCGCAGAGGGGCGAGGCGACGAGGGCTGCGCGTGTGCGAGAGGGTTTCCCGCAAGCAAGGCTGCGGCCGGAACGCCGACCGATTTTAGAAATTGCCGTCTCGCACCACCGCTGCTTCGTCCCATTCGTCCCTCCGGGATTGGCGTGTCCAGACTGTGTGAAGACTCGTGGATTCCGGCTCCCCGCTTTCGCGAGGGCAAGCTTCGCGGGAATGACCGCGTTGCAAGCAGAGATCTAAATCTGGCGACGTCATCCCCGCGTAAGGCGGGGATCCAGTCTTGTCCTTGGCAAAACAGTTCTCGCACACTCTTCTAGCCCATTACTGTATGCCGAGCTCAGTGCTTAACTTCTTGAGGAACTGCAGCCCCTGGACCGCGAGTTCATCGCCGGAAGGCGCCAGATCGCGCCAGATCGCCGCTGCGGCCGCCAGCGCGGGCTCCGGCTGCGCAAACGATTCGATAGTAACCCAGCCCTTGTAGTTGATTTCCTTAAGAGCTGTGAGAACGCTTCGCCAATCCGTGTGGCCGAGGCCGGGAATGCCACGGTCGTTTTCCGAGATGTGAACGTGACCCAGGACCGGCGCGATGGCTCGCAGCGATTGAGCCGGATTCTGCTCCTCGATATTGGCGTGGAACGTGTCGAAATGCACTTTCACGTTGGGGGCTCCAACAGCCTCAACCAGCCGGGCTGCGTCGCCCTGCGTGTTCAGGAAATAGGTCTCAAATCGATTTAAGGGCTCAACGCAAAGCGTAACGCCATATTCCTGCGCGTACTCAGCCGCCGCCCGCAGGCTTTCGACGGCCCAGTCCCATTCGATCGAACTGCGGCGCTCTCCGGTCATCACCCCCAAGGCGGCATGAAGCGGGCCGCAGATCAGGCTGCCCCCAAGTTCAGCCGTTCGCCGAACGCAAGTCTTGAGGACATCCGCTCCGCGCGCCCGGACCTCGGCGTCCGGACTGACCGGATTCGCGTCGCGAGGCAGCACGCTGCACGTGGTCCGTTCCAGTTCGAGATCATCCAGGATTTTGCGAACCGCCGGGATGTCCGCAGGCTCGTCGGGCGAGAGGAACAGCTCGACTCCATCGAATCCCCAGCCTTTGATCTTCGAAAGCAGCGGCAGGTGCTGAGGAGTCACCCTCGTGGTCCAGACCATCGTGTTGACGCCGTACTTCATCCGTACCCCCGTTTGAATCGCTCAGGATCAGCCCTCGATGTGAGTTTGCTCGTAGCGTTTCAGCGCCTCTCCAATATGCTCGCGCATCGCGGCCTTCGCAGAGTCCGCATCGCGGTTGCGAATGGCGTCGAGGATCCGGCGATGTTCGCTACAGGCCGTCTCCGGACCGCGCGGCCAGGCGCCCACCCGCAAGAGTGTTTGTTCAAGCTGACTGCGAATAAGCGAAAGCAGGTCAAAGACCAACTCGTTATCCGACGCCTTGGCGATTGCGAGGTGAAAGGCAGCATCTGCGGCGGCGAAGCCCGGCCGGTCTTTCAGTGCCGCGTTCATTTTCTTCAGAATCCCTTCGAGTTCGTCGATGCTCTCCTGGCTGCTATTCAAGGCCGCGTTGGCTGCGGTCTCCGACTCCAGCGCGAGCCTGGCTTTCATCAGGTTTTCCACGTTCTTGTGGTCGGTCGCAACTCTCCAACCCAGCACGGTTCCGATGAACTTTTCGTTGTTGAGCGCCAGAAAAGTTCCCTCACCCACGCGGGTCTCCAGCACGCCCACAATGGTGAGGCAGCGGAGCGCCTCCCGGAGCGACGACCGGCCGACTCCGAATCGGGTGCATAGCTCGCGCTCCGAGGGCAGCCGCTGTCCGGGTCGCAAGTCCCCACTCGAGACTAAGCGCATGATCTGCCGGGAAATTTCCTCGCTTAATGACGTCTTATCGATCGGCTTGAACTTCTCGCGCAACGCGGATGGATCATCGACGGTCACCCGATTCCTCCTGTCCACCCTTGAATGAACGATGCTCGCTGCGCGTGCTGCCTGCGTGCTTGGCGGTCCGTTGGTATGATAACCTACTATGCTGCAAAGTTGCTCGGTTCTATTGATGGCGGGATAGGCGGGGTGTCAGGCATGCATCTGCGAACGCGCGCTTGGGAGCGGCACCGGGGATCTTCGAAGTTAAATTACCAAACGAAGCCGTCAGGTTATTGAAAATCAGGAACTTCCATTTTTCATAGCGGTTGTTAAGTCGATTAGGAGGGTACCAGCGGCGCGTCGGCAGCGCCGCAGCAGAATGGCATCAGAGCCGCTCTTGCTTCAAGCTGACCCGCTATCGTTGGCCTATCCGGATGTCGCGCGAGCATGTGTCAGGCTCACGCTGCTGCTCTTTACTGTCTTAGGGGCAACCCTACTGGGCTTCGCCGACCAGGCTCCGCAGACGCCTTCCGGTCTTACGTGCGAATACTTGTCCGATCCCCTTGGGATCGACATCCTTCAGCCACGATTCGCCTGGATTCCCCACCACGGTCAGCGCGGTGAGATCCAGGCTGCTTACCAGATTCTGGTATCCACTTCGATCGACGCGCTAAATCGCGGCCACGGCGACGCCTGGGATAGCGGCAAAACGGTTTCTGGCGATTCGATCCAGGTGTCGTACGCCGGCACTCCTCTGCAGAGCGGCCACAGGTATTACTGGAAGGTGCGGTTTTGGGACCGTGAGGATCGTCCGAGCGACTACAGCGCTCCGGCAAACTTTGAAATGGGCCTGCTTTCGTCGCCTGACTGGCAGGGTTCGTGGATCACAGGTAGAGAGCTTCGGCATGGTTTCGACATTGACGGCAGGATTGCCCGTGCGCGCCTTTATGTGACGGCGCTGGGCTATTATGAGGTCCATCTGAACGGCCAAAAGGTTGGCGATGACGTACTCGACCCTGCGTGGACCGATTATCCCAAGCGCGCTCTGTATTCGACCTATGATGTCACTGGTCAGGTCCAGTCGGGCGATAACGCCATCGGCGTCATGCTGGGCGGCGGATGGGCCACGCTGGGCGCGGGCACCCTGGGCGGGAAGCCGTACTACTCGGAACCCGCCCTGCTTCTGCAGCTGAATATCGACCTCGATAATGGAAAGCACATCTCTGTGGCGAGCGATACCTCCTGGAAGGCATCGCATGGACCGGTTGTCAGCGACAGCGTCTACGACGGTGAGGTCTATGACGCGCGTGAGGAAAGCCCTGGCTGGGACCGGCCCGGCTTCGACGATTCCTCGTGGCAGCCAGCACAGGAGAGCCCACGCTGGACAGGGACGCTATCGGCCCAGATGATGCCACCGATTCGGGTGGTCGATTCCATGGTGCCCGTCAAGCTGCTAAACCCCAGGCCCGGGGTTTACGTCTATGATCTGGGGCAGAACATCAGCGGCTGGGCGCGGCTGCGCGTAAAGGGATCACGCGGCACGGCCGTCACCTTGAGATTCAGCGAAGTTGCGCACACGGACCGTATGATCGACACTGAGAACCTCCGTGAAGCCAAGCAGCGTGACATCTATGTTGTGCGCGGTGAGGGTGAGGAGACTTACGAGCCCCATTTCACGTATCACGGCTTCCGATATGTCGAGGTCACCGGATTCCCTGGCGTTCCCAGTCTCGATTCGCTCCGTGGCCGCGTCGTCCACACTGACGTGAGGACGATCGGCAGCTTCACAGCTTCAAGGCCGATCCTGAACGACATCCAGCGGCTGATCCGCTGGACCCAGCTCAATAATCTGATGAGTATTCCAACGGATTGTAACCAGCGCGACGAGCGAGAAGGCTGGATGGGAGACGCTCAGCTGTCCGCCGAGGAAGCTATGGTCAATTTCGACATGGCGGCCTTTTACACAAATTTCGTTCGCAACATGCGCGACGATCAGGCCGCCGATGGCACGTTGTCGGAGACGGTGCCGGAGAAATTCGGCAATCGGCCCGCAGATCCGGGCTGGGGGACCGCCTATCCGCTCATCTGCTGGTACATGTGGGAGCAATACGGAGACCGCCGGATTCTGGAAGAGAACTACGCAGGCCTCAAGAAGTACGTGGACTTCCTGAGCAGTCGTGCCCAGGACGATGTCCTGCGATTCAATCTCAACGGAGATTGGATTGCCACCGTGGAAACGCCCGGAGAGGTCATCTCAGACGCCTATTACTTCTACGACGTCAGCCTGCTCGAACGAATCGCCGGAGTGCTGGGCAAGACATCTGACGAACACACGTACGCTGATCGTGCTGCCAGGATAAAAGACGCCTTCAATCGGAACTTCTTCGATGCCAAGACGGCCGAATATGGCGGCGGTACCCAGACCGCGAGCGCTCTGGCGCTTTTCTTCGGACTGGTGCCCGAGAAAGACGTCGGCGCCGCGTCGTTTTACCTGGAACGCGATATCCTGGATCACCACAACAACCATCTCACCACGGGCATCATTGGCACAAAGTACCTGATGCCGGCGCTTACCGAAACCGGCCGCAGCGACATGGCGTACGATCTGGCGGTGCAGACGACATATCCGAGTTGGGGTTACATGATCGAGAAAGGCGCCACGACGATCTGGGAGCTCTGGCAGGACAACAATCGGCCCGCCATGAACTCGCATGATCATCCCGCGCTGGCCAGTGTCGGATCATGGTTCTACCGGGCCTTGGGCGGAATCGATCAAGAGCCCGGTGCGGACTCGTACAAGCACCTGCGGATCGCGCCGCAGATCGCAAAAGATTTGCGCTGGGCGAGCGCCAGCGTTGATACCGTGCGCGGGCTCGTCTCGTCGTCGTGGACTCATGACGAAGGTGAGACGACCATCGATGTCACGATCCCGGTCAACTGCGACGCCGAGATGATCATCCCCGAGGATCCGCAGGCATGGCATTTCAACTTGCAGGAAAGCGGGCGCGCCATATTTGAGAATGGTGGGTACGTCGGCGGTGACGATGGCGTGCTCGGCGTGCGGGAAGACGGCCACCGTTTGGTGGTTCACGTTGGCTCTGGACACTATGCCTTTCACCTTACGGGCCAGTGGTGACCGGCGAGGCGCCTTGAGCGCCTTGCCTTTGACTTTCAATTCCTGACCGAGTTGCAAGAGGATTTCCTGTGACGAGTGCCCGGAAGACGCGACTCTGCCTTACAGCACTGACTCTGGTGCTCCCGTTGGCGCTCCACGCGTCCCAGATTCCCGACGGAGCTGCCATATTCAAACGTCAATGCGCGTTATGCCACCGGACAGACAGCGGAACGCGCGCGCCGGCGCCAGCAGTTCTGCGGGAACTGCCGCAGGCCAACATCCTGAGAGCGCTTCAAGACGGGGCGATGAGAGACCAGGGGGATCTGCTCAACGAGGCCGAACGGGAGGCCGTTGCCCGATATCTCGGCAAGCCGAACGCTGAACAGGAGCGGCTCAGCGGATTCTGCTCCGCTCAGCCTCAATGGACTGCGGGTGGTGCCGTGTGGAATGGATGGAGCACCGGAACGGCAAATCATCGGTTTCAGCCAGCCGAAGCTGCCAGACTCGCGAAGGACGACGTGCCGCACCTCAAGCTCAAGTGGGCCTTCGGTTACACCGGATCATCCGCCATCAACTCTCAAGCCACGCTGTTCGGAGGCCGGGTATTCACCAGCACGGAAGACGGTACGGTCTATTCCCTGGACGCTCGCAGCGGGTGTATTTACTGGACCTTCAAAGCCCCGGTCGGAGCGCGGTCCGCGCCGGTGATCGATTCGGCGAATGATTTCGTCATCGTCGGTGACACCACGGGAGTCGTATGGGCCCTGAACCTGAAGACGGGCAAGCCGGTATGGAGTGTGCGCGTCGACAGCCACGTCGGCGCGAAGATCACCGCCGCTCCGCTGTTGCTGCATGACCGGCTCTATGTTCCGGTCTCATCGGACGAAGAGGGCAGGGCAATCAATCCTCACTATGCTTGCTGCACTTTCCGCGGCAGCGTGGTGGCGCTCGAAGCCAAAACTGGAAGAGAGATCTGGAAGACCTATACCATCGCCGAGGAGCCGCACCGGGTGGGCACGAATCCTGTCGGTATTCCGGTGTGGGGTCCTTCGGGGGCCTCGGTTTGGTCGACCCCTACTGCCGATGTAAAGAGAAATGCCATTTACATAGCTACGGGAAATAGTTACGCCGACCCGCCGGATCCAAACTCCGATGCGGTTATGGCTCTTGATATGAGCACCGGTAAAAGGCTATGGTCGCGGCAGCTAACCGACAGCGACCGCTGGAACTGTGCCTGCCTGGTCAAGGAAGTCCAGAATTGTCCGCCCCAGGCTGGCGCCGACTACGATTTTGGCTCGCCTCCCATGCTGGTCGCCCGCGACCAGAGCCATGATCTGCTGGTGATCGGTCAGAAGTCAGGCGTTGTTCACGCGCTTAATCCCGACCGCCAGGGCGAGATCGTCTGGCAGACACGGATCGGTACTGGCGGCCCACTCGGTGGCATCGAATGGGGAGGCGCCACGGACGGCAAGCTGGTCTACTTCCCGTTGTCCGACTGGCATGACTCCGAGCCCGAGCAGGGAGGCGGACTGTTTGCCTTGCGCATTGCGACCGGCGAGAAGGCGTGGTACTCGCCTCCCGCAAAGCCGGCTTGCGTGAAGATTCCCGGCTGCAGTCAGGCCCAGTTCACCCCTCCGACCGCGATACCGGGCGTTGTGTTCGTAGGCTCGCAAGACGGCCATCTGAGGGCCCATGATGCGAGCGACGGGACTGTCCTCTGGGACTTCGACACTGTCCGCGACTTCGACAGCGCCGATGGGATCAAGACTCACGGCGGATCCATCGGCGCGCCAGGGCCCACCATCGCGGACGGAATGGTCTTTGTCGACGCCGGGTACGGAGGGCTGCACGGCAATGCTCTGCTGGCCTTCTCAGTTGACGGGAAATAAGGCACTTAGCCACTGATTGTGATCTCCAGCACATTCTTTTCGCAATTCCAGAGCCACAATGGCGTGAAAACATATTTGTATCCTTGACTGTCAACGCACCTCGTGCTGTTATGCGAGTGCGTTCGGAGTTTCTGAGGAGACAAGTCATGAGACGCGTGATGCTGCTCTTCTCGCTGCTGATTTCAGGTGCTTTGACGAGCCTCTGCCAGACTCCCGCGTCGATCCAGGTGGATTGGAACAAGGTCGTTCGCGTTTCCAAGACGAAGCCTACGCTGCTGGTGATCGGGACGCCGCCGTTGCGTCGATCCTCCAAGGTCCACGATCGCATCTTTCGTCTGATCAATGACTTGCAGTGCGACGACGTGCGTTACGTTCCGTGGCAGGCCTATCCCCGCCTGGGGATTGCCGAACTCGAGCCCCCCACCAGCACCGCGACCTCCTGGGACTTCTCCTTGATCGATCCTATGACCGAGGATCTGCTAACAGCGACCCAGGGCCACTCGCGCGTGCTCAGTTTCAGCACCATTCCGCAGTGGATGTTCAAGACGCCCGCGCGTGTAGCCTACCCTTCCGATCCCGACCAGGTGTTCTGGAATTACGAGCAGGGCACCGAGCTTCGCGACGCGACTTTCCAGGAGGCGGCCGACTACTTCGCGCGCATCGTGAGCTGGTACGTCAACGGCGGATTCACTGATGAGCTGGGGAAGCGCCACGAATCCGGCCACCACTACAAGATCGACTACTGGGAAGTGCTGAATGAGCCTGACATCGAGCACCACTTCGACCCGCAAACCTACACGCGTCTTTATGATGCGGTCGTAGAGGCGATTCACAAAGTCGCGCCGCAGATCAAGTTTGTGGGTATCTGCTGGTCATACCCCTCGGGACATCCGGAGCTGTTTGAATACTTCCTGAATCCAGCCCATCACAAGCCCGGCATCGCGCTCGACATGATCTCCTACCATTTTTACGCCGTGCCGGGAGACGACGAAAATCCGACGATCTATCCCTTTACGTTTTTCGCGCAGGCGGACAAATTCCTCGAGATTGTAGGCTACATCGAATCCATCCGGCAGCGGCTGTCGCCGGCGACGGGTACGTTGGTGAATGAGATCGGCACCATGCTGCCCGATGACTGGCTGCAGACGGACCCGACGCACGTCTTCCAGCCGGTTCCGGCGTCCTATTGGAATCTCTCGGCAGCCGTCTACGCCTACGTCTTTGCCGGACTCAGCCGGATGGGAATCGATGCCGCGGGCGAATCCGAAATCACCTCCGGTCCCGGGTTCTTCCGGAGCATCGCCATGCTGAACTGGCCGGAAGCCGAGCCCAACGCGCGGTACCGTGTTCTTAAGCTGATCTCGGACAACTTCAGTCCCGGCGACAAGCTGGTGGATTCGCCCGGCGGCGTGCCGAACGTCATGATTCAGGGCTTCATCAAGCCGGACGGAGAACGGAAGCTGCTGCTCGTGAACCGGCGTGATCGCGCGGTTGAAATGACGTTGCCCGGCTCAACAGGTGCAAGGCTCGAGACGATCGATCAGATCACCGGGTCGGATCCGCCAGCCGTGAGCCGCATAGAAGACGGGCGCATCAAGCTGGGTGGATTGGGAGTTGCGGTCCTCACTTTCTCTCCGAAATAACTCTGGCAAAATGGGGCCCTCGCGTGCCCGCGGCGATCCCAGCAGTTACGCTTTCCAAAGGCCAGAGGTTGCATGGAAGCGGCCCGCCTGAAGCACAAAATTGCCGCGGGTCCGCCTTGTAAGGGCTGCCTTCCAACGAGTGCCGGAGGAAGGTCTTTAGCGGTGTAGTGCGAAACTGCCCGCCGCAGGTCCGCTTCGGGCGCGTAGCAGATCAAATAGGCGTAGATTACTGTGGGGTCGCCCTGGCGGTCAGCGAATCAGAGAAGTGAAACAGGTCTGCCGATAGGTCTTTTTGCGACCCTTCCGGCTTAGTCCGAATTCAGCTGACGCCATTCGCGGTCTGGCGGAATTTGCCACTTGCTCGGATCAATTGATTGAACTGCGATTTTTGTGCTGGGGGGATTGTGGAGTATGCTTGCAATGGCCATCAGAGTCGAGCAACAAATCTCACATGATACGCATTCCCGGACGAAGACAAAGTGGAAGGATTCACGGCGGCGGCCCACTTCCGCGGATCCGTCGCCTCTTTATGAGGCAGACCTCCCTGAGAAGAGCATTCATCCTGATAGTTGTCCTGTCTTTGGTCCTCATTTGTCAGTTCATTTCTTCTGCCGTGTTTCCTCGGACAAAGCATCACCCGAACTATTTCCCGCCGCGCCTCGATGCCTGGCGCATTATCGGTCCGGGCGGCGGAGGGGCACAGTTTTATCCCGCCGTAAGCCCCCACGATACCAGTCTGGTCCTGGTGGCCTGCGATATGACGGGCGCCTACGTCTCGGATAACGGCGGCAAATCCTGGCGCCTGTTTGATCTCCGCAGCCCTGTAAGCTTTTTTGCCTTCGATCCCCTCGACTCCAAAGTGATTTACGCCGGGGCACATGCCCTGTGGCGGAGCGCCGACCGAGGCCATACCTGGAATCTGGTCTACCCGCCGCCGGATTCGGTCAAGCGGCTCATTATGCCCGACGACCATGCGAGCCCCAGCCTCCTCACCGCCCAGGGCCCGGCCGGCGCCGTGACGGCTTTAGCTATAGACCCCGCAGATTCCAAGAAGCTTTACGCTGCGATCGTCGACGCGAGTGGCCCGGGGCTCTACTTCTCGGACGATGGAGGCGCACACTGGCAGCGCGCTGCGAGTCTCGCAGGCGGCGCACGGAAAGTTTACATCGATCCGCGTTCGCCGGCGTCCGATCGTGCCTTGTATGTGATCGGAGGCAGATCTGTCAGCATCCGTAAGGCAGGCGTGTGGCAGCAGGGACCGGCTCCGGCGGATGTGACGCAGTTCACCGATGCCGCCGCGGGATTCGACGGCGACGGCCGACTGACCATCTATGCGATCGCGGGGGGAAGCAGAGCCGGCCCCAGCCAGCTGTTTATTTCGCGCGAGGGCGGGGCCACCTGGAACGCGGCGAATGACGCCTTCATTCGTAATCTAGGCGAGGGAGTTGCTCCGCCTCAGTTCACGTGCGTGGGAACCTGCGTCGGCCGTGCCGAAATCGCCTACATTTCTTATGAGGACCTTCGCTTGGATGGTCAGGTCTTTCACGGCGTGGCCAAGACCCGTGATGCCGGTGCCACCTGGGACTTGGTTTGGAAAGAAGCGGAGGTTCCGGCCTCCAACGTCCACGATTCATGGATCTCCGAACGTTTCGGGACGGGCTGGGGCGAGCCGGGAATCTCCCTGGGCGTGGCTCCCCAAAATCCTGAAATCTGCTATCGAACCGATGACGGCCGCACCATGCGCACCCTCGATGGTGGAAAGACCTGGGAGGCCGTCTACTCCCAACGTCTGGCCGACGGGACTCACACGACGACGGGTCTGGACGTGACCACTGACTATGGGGTCTTTTTTGACCCCTTTGATCCCCGGCGCGTTTTCATTGCCTATACCGATGTCGGTTTGTTTCGCAGTGAAAACGGCGGCCAAAGCTGGACGAGTTCGACCCAGGGCGTCCCGCGCCCCTGGCTGAACACCACCTATTGGGTCGCTTTTGATCCGGCAGTCAAAGGCCGCCTGTGGGGTGTGATGAGTTATGTGCACGACCTGCCGCGCCCCAAGATGTGGCGTCACGCGTCCCCGGGGCAGTACGACGGGGGAGTTTGCATCAGTGACGATGGGGGCAAGACCTGGCGGCCTTCCAGCCACGGCATGCCTCCGGTCGCCGCCACCCACATCCTGCTGGATCCCACCAGCGCTGTAAACGCGCGCGTACTTTACGTAACGGGCTTTGGCAAAGGGGTCTTCAAGTCGATGGACGGCGGGAAGACTTGGGTCCTCCGGAATCAGGGCCTGCCCGGCCGCGAGCCTTTCGCATGGCGGCTGGCGCGAGACAAGAACGGAGTCCTGTATCTTGTCGTGGCGCGCCGCAGCGAGGATGGCAGCTTCGGGAACGCAGAGGATGGAGCGCTCTACCGCTCGCGTGACGGCGCCGAGCACTGGGATCAAATCGCGCTGCCCAAGGGCGTGAACGGCCCGAATGGCCTCGCTATTGATCCCCGAGACTCCAACCGACTTTACCTGGCAGCCTGGGGCCGCAACGAACCGGAGGGCGCGGCGGATGGCGGGATCTTTCTTTCCGTCGACGGCGGTGCTTCCTGGCGGAATGTGCTCTCTCAAGACCAGCACGTGTACGACATTACACTGGATCCTCGCGATCCGCGGGTTCTTTACGCCTGCGGCTTCGAGTCCTCCGCCTGGCGCTCCAGCGACCGCGGCGAGACCTGGACCCGCATCCGGGGCTTCAACTTCAAGTGGGGCCACCGGGTGATTCCTGATCCGGGAAACCCCGATTTTGTCTACATCACGACTTTCGGTGGGAGTGTTTGGTACGGCCCCGCGGCAGGTGACCGGCAAGCTGCCGAAGACATCGTCACACCCGCACTGGCATACAGTAGAAGATGATTCACGCTGCCGACTCGCCCTTCCGTACCAGCGCAATTCTGGCGATGAGGATACGGCGATGGTCAGCAGTTCCTTTTACTGAGGACGGTTAACAGATGGCCGCGTCAGTACGATTTCGAGCGCACGGCCAGAGACGGCGCCCGCAGCCTTTGTGGCCGGGACAGGAGGGACGTGCGCTGGACGGCTGGCTACACCGACCGTGGGCAAGGCCAAGGTGACCTGTGTGGCTTGCAAAAGAAGGCTGAGTAGGTGTAAGCGATGACGAGCAACAGATCATTCGCCTTAGGATTTACCCGGTCTTTCCTTCAGCGCGCCGCGCCAAGGTCGACCCTGAATGTCTTGATCTCGTAGGGGTGCAGATCGAAAGACCACGCTCCACCCTGCACTTCGAGATTGCGAAGGGGCTCCTCAATGAGGTTCACTTCGGAGACCCTGACAGGGTTCCGCGCAAGCCTGATCTTCGCACCCGTCGTCGGCTCGCCGGCAGCCTCGTAGATCCGCAGAATCAGCGGCCCGTCTTCGCTGGTTTTCAACGCCGAGATCACGACATTCGGCGGGCTCACATCGATCAGACCCTGTTCCCTGGGGAGCGCGCCCTCGTGGATCGAGACTGTGGTCGCGATCAGCGGATTGTTAAACTCGAGAGCTGACCGATAGACTCCGGCCTGCTGCCAGCTCCCCTCATGAGGAACCAAGGCGTAATCGAACGTTCGCTCCACGCCAAGTTCAAGGCCAAGATCCGACGAGACGCCGGGCTCGTAGCCTCCAGAGTACGCGTAGGAGGTGATGGTTGCGGAGCGCATCAACGATAGGACCAGCGCGCCGTCCGCTACATTGCTGCCAGGTAATCCGCGATTCAGGATTGCGACCCCTCGCTCACCGTTGCTCCAGTCAAACCAGTTTTGGGCGGGAAATTCCTGGGCGGTTGGACGTCCGATACTGCCGAAAGGAATCTCGTCAAAACGCTTGCCGTTCGCAATGGAGGTTGGAATCAGCATCCGGTAGCGCACATGCTTATCGTTGTTCAGCAGCCGCGTCTCGATATCGACGCGCCGGACACCTCGATAGAGCCGCACCCGGGTAGCAAACCGCCCGCTACCGAAAGGGTGGGAAATTTCGAACTGCGAGAATGCCGGACCGCTAGTCGTCTCGCCGCTGCCCCCCACCCATTCGTTGCTGAGGTGGGACTGCCCGGGAAGGGGCAGTCCTTGCCTGCGAGTCATGGCGGTAAATCGGCCCCCGTTCAGGGTTCCGTACAGCTCCCAGAAGTCACCGCCATCCTGCTCCTCGGCGACAACATTGGCAGGCTGTTGTCCGAGAGCGTTCCAGTTTCCTGAAGATGATTTCAGTTCGAGTGAGGTCAGCGCGCCGGTCCAGAGATCGAAGCTGGCACGATAGTATTCATTTTCAATGGATCCCGTGTCTGCGCGTTCGGTGTTCGCTGAACCCGGCGTCCGGTGCTCCCCGGCAGAGAGAGCGCCCGCCGGAGTCGGCGACCTTTCAGGGATGGCTTGATAAAGGGCATATCCCAGCCCAGGGACATCACGCGCGATGAACACGAGTGTCGCGTTGCGGATCCCGCCGCTGGAATAACTCTCGCTGTCGACAAGTTCGGCGGGAACAGCCCGGCCGTCCGGGGCGCTCACATGAACTCCCGTAACTCCGCTGTCTGAAAACCCGATCGTCACCTGGACGACATCGGTTCGTTTCCAACCTACACCGTTGAAGATCAGGACCGGAATCGATCCATGGGTGTATCCTGGCGGGCGAGTATCGATCCTGGAAGCAATCGTCTCAAGGTCGGACCGCACCATCTCATCGCCCAGGCTCTTCGCGAATTCGTAACCGCGAATCGTATCAACATAGACCTTGTCCACCATCGTGCCCGAGGTGAGGTCGTGGGCTTGGTTGAACAACACGGGCTCCCAGGCTCGCACCATGTCGTCGCTGCCGCCGGCGAGTCCAAGCCAGGCGCGGAGCGCCGACAACTTCTCCGCGCTGGTGAGAGTTCGCTCGACCTCGCGCATCCACTGTTTAATCTCGGTTCGATTACTGTAGGTGCCCTGGAATACCGGATTCAGTTCGCCCCGTACGAAAGGACGGTCCGCCCGCCCGGTCGCGATCGCTTCGAAATCGGTTGGAACTCCGAACCTCACTCTCAAGGGCTGCTTGCCCTCGCGATTCAGCCGATCGACCATCTGCGCGAGGTTCTCTTCCGGATCGATCACATCCGCCCCAGCCAAGGCCACGCGGTCCGCATATGGTGAATTGAGCCCCAGAGTCTGCCAAAGGTCACGCACCGATTTTGTGAAATCAGCGAGATTCGTGGCTGACGGATACAGCAGACCGTAGCCTCGCGGCAGCCAGAAGGCGGGGATTTTCGTGCCGTCGAGCCCTTCCCAGAGGAATTCCGAAGGCGTATCGCTGCCATGAACGCCGCGCTGGAACCAGTAGGAATCATATCCGGCGAGCTTCAGAAGCTGCGGCATTTGGGCGTGGTGACCGAAAGTGTCGAGCGCCCAGCCGACCTTCACATCCACGCCGAGCGCCTTCTTGTAGTAGCTCTTCCCATAAAGAACCTGGCGTATCCAGGATTCTCCGCTGGGGATATTGTCGTCGGGCATGACATCGTTGGCGCCGACGATCTGCAGGCGTCCTTCGTCAACGAATTTGCGGAACTCGGCCGCCTCCTCGGGATATCGCTCAAGAAAGGGCCGCACGTAGGCAACCTGGTCGAGTACAAATCGATAGTTCGGGTACTTCCTCAACAGGCTAAGAGCAGTCAGGATGTGCGGCAGTCCGATCTCCAGATACTCTTCGCGGGTCTTGAAGACTGCGCCCTCCCAGTGCGTGTGCGGAATGATCCAAAGCGTGGGCACGGGGGAGTCTCCGGTTACCTTCTCCGGCGCTTTTCGAAGGGTCGTTGACCCTGGTGGCTTTGGTACTTTGAGGGCCACAGGCCGGGCGCCGAACGCCGCCGGCACCGAGAGGATACTGAGGATACTATAGAGAGTGACTGAAGGCAGCAGGGCTTGCGTGAGAACTGAGCCTCGGCGAATCTCGAGAGTAGCTTGGCCAGCTCGTCTTCTTTGCGAGAGCAATTCGGGGACCTGTGGGTGTGTTCGGCCTTGCCCCTGGCGCCTTGCGGACCCAGGGTCTTTTGCCTGCCAACCTTGCCCCGACTGGCGCCGAAGATGAGTAAACGCAATCATAAGCGGCAGGTCAAAATATAGCGAGGCGGGTAGCACAGGATCCCGCTACGGCTCCCAGTAGCGCCCGAACGACTTAGTCTCGCCTGCGGTAGCTGATGAGGGTTGAATCGGGCCGGTTGGGCAGTTTGACCTCGATCCCCGTATTCATCAATTCAGTTCCCTTTACAACCGACTGCTCGCCGGAATCGAGGTTGGTGACCTCGTAGCCGCTCCCGGCTTTCAGTTCATGCAGCGCAAAGATCGCCCGAACGTACTCGCTCATCGGCCGCTTTAGCACCACAACCAAGCCTTCGCCGCTCTCGGGCAAATCGAGCTGGTATGCCATCCATGCGTCGTTCGCCTGGGTGTATTCGGTAAGAGGGTAGAAGTCGCCGTAGAAGAACCTTTGAATGGCTCGGTACCTGTCAATCGATCTCTTCACCTCCGCAAACGGGAAGGCTGAATAGTGGGTTGGGGCTTGTGGCCTGTCGCCCGAAGCAAACAGGCCGAAAGAGAGACCCGTGGTCATGCTGCTGCGGATCTTGTATTCATTGTCCGTGCCCAGCGTGCCGGCAGACGTCGTGTTCATCGGCACCCATCGCAGCAGTCCAAAACTGTGGCACTGGTTAGCCAGCATGTCTCCCACAAAGTCCGTGCGCGAAAGCGCCGTGCTCCGGCCGATCGTTTCAAGATCGATGCGGCGTCCTCCGCTCGCACAGTCGTCGATGATCAGGTCAGGGTGGCGGCGCCGCAGTTCATCCCAGAAGGCATAGAAGCCTTCGATCCACCGGATCTCGGTGATCCCCTGACGGTCCGGCGCATCCGCGGCGCGCCAGAACTCCAGCGGTGCAATATTAGCGTCGTTTCGGAAGCAGTCCAAGCCAAACTCATCAATTCGGGCCGAGATGAAATTGGTGAGGAACTCACGGGCTTCAGGTAAGGCAAGATTGAAGAGCATATCATTCTCTTGAATCTGATTTCGCGCGCTTTCGTCCGGTACCCAGCGAGGGTCTGACATCGGGACGTCCCAATCCCCCTTCCCGTCGAATCCCCTGTACACCTTCTTTCCTTTCGGCACTTCGAGCAACCACTCGCGATGCTCGGTGTACCAGGGCGTGCCTTGGCAAACCCTCTCCGGTTCAAACCAAAGCAGCAGCTTTCGACCGCTCGCGTGCAGCAGGTCGCTGATGGGCTTGAAGCCTTCAGGATACAGGTCCTTCTTCACAGCCCAATTCCCCGGACTCTTCCACCATTGACCCTTCCCAAACCACTCCGCATCGATCCAGTAGTACTCAACGGGCAGATCGTGCGCGGCAATCTGACGCACGTTCTCCAAGTGGTCGCTCGCCGGCGTCCCGCCCCAATTGTGGTTGGTAATTGGCACCTGGACAGGCTTGCCCCCGACTTGCGGCCGGTGATGCGCCAGTAGGAATCGCCGCAGGAGATTCTGGCCCCGCTCCGGCTTACCTTGCCAGAAAAGCATCAGTATTCTTGGAGTGCGGATCTCTTCGCCGGGCTGAAGCGCGAGATGGGTGAGGGCCATGCCCGCCCGCGCGCGAAACTCGGGAGACTCATTTGGGTGATGGAAGAAGGTTGACCACTCACCTGACCATCCGATCGCGAGCACCGCGCCCTCGCCATTACTCTCGAGGTTAAAGAACGGCAGGAACAGGCTGGAGGACCGTCCGCCCCCTGGCTGAAGCTCTAATGTGCCGCGCGGCCCGAGCACCCGGCTCAAGGGCATGAAGTCGTTGATCGAGCAGGTTGCTCCCCGGGCGTAGTGGATCACCGGGTCGCCCTGTGGCGTTCGGAGAACTGCATCGAGCGCCTGCACGTCGCGCAAGATCGGGGTTTTCGTCCTGCCTGTGTTCTTGAAATGGAGTACCCATTCGACGGCGGAAAAGCCCCTGAACCTCACGACCTGGGCCCGCACGAGCAGCCCGGTGTGGTGATCCCGATAACTCACCTCCGTAACGCGTTTTGAGCCGTCCCAATCGAAAGCATTCGTTTCAGACTTCCATGTGGGCAACAGGTCGCCGGAGAATGAGTCGCCATAAATGAAGGAAAACGGTGGCTTCACGATTTCGGGCAGCAGTGGACCAGAGCGGCTCCCAGTTCCAGACGGCCATCCAAAGCTGCGAGCCCAGTCTTCGGCCATTGTCATCTCTGCATCGACGGCCAGCGGCCCCGCTGGGCGCAAACTCGCCCGTTCCCCGGCACTGCAGTAGAAATTGTCGGTGAGTGATGTGCCCGAGAGGGCACCCGTCGCGAGGCCGCTGACTCCTAGACGCATGAAATCACGTCTGGTGATCAATGATTACCTCCCCCAAAAGGAGAACAGACCGAGACACCACTGACGGAACGGGCATGTCATTCGACCTCAACCGCGGTCCATCTTAGCAGGCGTGCGCTCGCCAAGCCCGCGAGAATCGGTTCAAGGCGCGTTGGGCAGCAGGCCTTTTTCAACCAGCACTGGCGGCCTGCGGTGACGAGTGGCCTGCTCATAGGCATAGGCCCAGCCGAGCAAGTCGCCGTCCTTCCATCGCCGGGCGGAGATCTCGAGGCCGAAGGGAAGACCACCCGGATAGAAACCTCCCGGCACGACGACTGCCGGGACGCCGATCATGTTGACCCATCCGGTGTCGCTGTGGGGGCCGTCGCTGATCTTTCCGTCTTGCGGCATCGTCTCATCAGGCGGAGGCATCTGAGTGGCCGGGTAGACGAATCCGTCCAGGTGCAGGCGATCCAGCACTTCGTTGTAGGCGGCAAGGGCCTGTCGGCGGGGCTCAATGACATAGGCCCCGACTTCGGGGTCGGTCTCGAATTCGGCCTGGATCACTTGAGGGCTATCTTTGGGTGCCGTTTCATCCCTGCCTCCGATGATTGTGACCGGTAAAGGCGACCCGACCGCCTTCCGGTAGTCGTCCGCCGAGTGATACTGCGCCGGACCGTACCCGGCCAGGAACTTGTTTGTTCCTTCGCGCACGTAACGAAACGTGGCGATGTGAGCCACGGTCTCCGCAAAGCTGTCGGGAAGGATGGAATCATCCAAGACCACGGTTGCGCCCGCAGTCCGAAGTCCATCCAGCGCCTTCATGAACGCCTCGCGCGTCTCCGGTCGCAGGGGGAGACGCGTGGCGACCCTGTTCCGGTCAAAGTCGGCTTTTGATTCGGAGGCGGGAATGCCCTGAAAGGGAATACCCGCTCCTCCCAGAATGAAGGCCGGAACGCCGAAGCGTTTTCCTCTAAGGGCGTCCGTCGTAAGGTAGCGCGTATAGGGACGAGGCTGAGCCTTGACCGCGGAACCGATCGTGCGAGGATCCCAGGGATCCTCTCCGGCCATCACGTCCAGCGCAATCGCCGCGTCCGTGACGTCGCGCGCGATGGGTCCCGTGTTATCGAGCAGCCAGTCGAGCGGCGCGATCCCGGCGATGCTCACGAGACCGGGCGTCGGAAAAACGCCGACCACGGAACTGGTCGAAGAAGGCATGCGGATCGAGTTGCCCGTGTCAGTTCCGTTGCCGAGCAAGGCGAAATTCGCAGTAATGGCGGTGACTGTGCCTCCTGACGAGCCGCCGGGACTGTAGCGCACATCATATGCATTGCCGGTGCGCCCGTAGGCAGTGCTGCGATTAGTATCGCTGGCCGCGAAGTCCGGCATGTTCGTCTGCCCGAGGATAACGGCCCCTGCCGCGCGCAGCTTGACGACGATCGCTGCGTCTCTCGGCGCGACCAGCTCATGGCCGGGGATCATGTAGCCTTTCCATCCATCCGTTGTGATCAGACCCTTGATGCTGGTATTGGCTTTGATGACGATCGGAACGCCCCACAGCGGACCGCGCACGAAACGATTGCCGCCCAGGCTGGCGTCCGCGTCCTGGCGAGCCGCCGTGGTCAGGGCTCCCTTCACGTCGACGGTTTGCACCGCGCGATAGATGCCGTTGTACTTCTCAATGCGCGCGAGATACCAGCGCACGACATCTGAAACGGTGTACTTGTGACTGCGATACAACTGTTCCAACCGGGGAACTGTGGCCTCAAGCAGGTCGCGATCCATCGCTTGCCGTACGACGTTCGCCTTCGTTGAGGCGGCTGCGCTCTGTGCGTACGAGCAACCCGTTTTGGCGATCGTAAGCAGGACAAAGAGATAGAGAAAGGCGGCTCGAATCTTCATAGCACCCCAAGCCCGCATCTGATTCTGGGCGACGCCGGAAGCGCGCTAACCCTATCGATGTCACCTGACCCGCGAATCCCGGATTCCTCTTCAATTGTGACGATCTGGTTTGCTTTGATGCCGGTGAACCTTTCGATCTTGTGGGTGGTGGGCCATCGCACCTCAATCGCGTCCACAACCCCGGCTTTACCGAGACCAAAATGCAGCCTGAGATCGCTTTGCGACATAATGCTGCCGCCGCTGTGCACCTCGTCCATCTGGGTGTGATTCCCGGCCGTGACCAGCACGCGCGCGCCGATCGCGGTCCGGTTGCACTTCTTGCCGCGCACTTTGATGGTGATCCAGTTGTTCCGATTCCCGCCTTCGTTCCGCAGTAACGAGGGGACGTCATTCATGTTCGATACAAGAACGTCGATTGCGCCGTCGTTGTCGTAATCGCCGAACGCGCAGCCCCGGCTGGAATATCTCTCAGAAATGCCAGAGCCTGAGACCGCCGAGACGTCCTGAAACTTGCCGTTGCTGAGGTTGCGGTACAGCTTTCGAGGGGACTTATAAACGGACCCGATCTTCGCATCATCCACCTCCGGGTAGGCGTGACCCGTCACGTAGAAAATGTCGGGCCAGCCATCATTGTCGTAGTCCACAAATCCGGCTCCCCAGTTCACAAATGGGCAGAGGGCGCCCACGCCTGCGGCGTAAGCAACGTCGGTAAAAGTCCCGTCGCGATTACTGTGGTACAGGTTGCAGGCGTCGCCCTCGAAATTCGTCTTGAAGATGTCAAACCAGCCGTCGCAATCGTAATCGCCGACCGCGATGCCCATCCCGGCCTGCTGCCGGCCGTCGTCGCTGCAGGCACAGCCAGCCGGCACCGCGATCTCGTCGAACGTTCCATCGTGCTTGTTTTTGAACAGCAGACTTCCGTTCGAGTCCACCGCGACGTAAATGTCAGGCCAGCCGTCGTTGTCCAAATCGTAGGAGACGGCCGAGAGCGACGGCCGCGGACCTGGTTTGAGAATGCCGGCCCGCTCAGAGACATCCGTGAATGTCCCGTCGCCATTGTTGTGGTAGAGAATGTTCAATCCGCCGGGAAGTCCTTGGGGACCGCACGCCACCGGCACACTCTTCCACTGGCAGTATCCCCTCTGGCCCGGCAAGGGAACGCGATCGATGTCCAATTCGACGTAGTTACAGACAAACAGGTCGAGGCTGCCGTCGAGATCGTAATCGAGCCACGTGCATCCTGAGCCCCAGCGCGGACGGCTCTGGCGAAGCCCCGCCTTCGCGGTGACGTCCGTGAATGTTCCATCCCCGTTGTTGTGATACAGAACGTCATGACCCCAGTAAGTGCAGTAGAGATCATCCCAGCCATCGTTGTCGTAATCGCCTATGCAGACGCCGGTGTTCCAGCCAGTTCCCGCCAGGCCGGAGCGCACGGTGACGTCCGCGAACGTGCCGTCGCGGTTGTTCTTGTAAAGGTGCGGCGTGGGGGCGCCATGCGGCGGGTAGTTTTCTCCAAAGCGGAGGCCGTTCGTCAGGTAGATGTCGAGCCAACCGTCGTTATCGAAGTCAAAGAAGGCCACGCCGCCGCCCTTCACCTCGATCAGATACTTCTTGCTCTTCACTCCTCCCCAAACATTCGCAGTCGTCAGGCCGGCTTTCTCGCATACATCGATGAAGCTGACGACAGAGGCGTCGGGGGCTTGCAAGGCTGCGGCCTGCAGGACGGGCCGGCAGGTCCACCTCCATAGGGGCGTGGCGAGCAAATCGATGATCCGGGAGCCGAGCGCAAGCGCACCCGAGCCCAAAACCTGTCGGCGCGAATACCTCATCTCGTTAGTGTGGCGAGGGCTGGACGTCTTCCGCTGGCGTAGGATGCTGGGCACGCTGCAAGCGCTCGTAGTCCGCAGTGGCGGCCTGCGCATCCTCCGTCTTGCCGAGCTGACGGTAAGCACGCGCCAATTGAAAGTAGTTGGCGGAATTGTTCTGATCGAGCGCTGCCGCGCGCCTCAGATCGTCAACCGCCTGCGACGGCTTCCCCAGCGCCAGCAGTGCCCGTCCGCGAATCGCCAGGGCCTCCGCGGTGTCCGGCTTGATCTCCAGAGACTGGCTGGCGAGTCGAAATGCCTCCGCCGGATTGTCGAGAATCGCCACGCGCGCGGCTTCCCAACTTGCGCGATAGTCGCCGGGATTGAGCTCCAGCACGTGACGATATTCCTTCAAAGCGCCCGGGAAATCTCCGCTCGCCCACAGGGCGTGGGCATAGTCGTAGCATAGGTCCGGCTGGTTCGGAGACTTGGCAAGGGCATGCTTGTAGTGCTCGGCGGCCTCCGCATAAGCCTGCTTCACTTCAGCGTATTTCCCCTGGAGCACGTCGATAAGATAAGAATCCGGATCGGCCTTCTGGATGGCCCCGAGCGTCGATACGGCGAGATCAGCATAGGCCCAGCCGAGAGAGAAGAGCACTTCCGCATTGTTGGGCTCCGCCTCGTTCAGTTGGTCCAGCAGCTTCACCGCGCTCGTCAGATCCTGCATTTCAAGAAGGCTGCGCGCCAGAAACAGCTTGGCGACGGTGTCATCCGGGCTCAGGTCTAGGGCGGCTTGGAACTCCCGGCGCGAGTTCTCAAAGTCGCCGAGCTGGAAGTAACAGAACCCGAGTTGCGCGTGCGGCGGCTCCAGCTTCGGATCGAGCTCAGCGGCTCGTTTCAAGGGTGTGATGGCATCGCGAAAGCGTGCCTCCTGGTAAAGAAGCCGGCCGAGGTTGTTGTAGACAGCGGGAATTCGAGGATTCAATTTTGCTATCGCTTCGTACTTCTGAATTGCGGTGTCCAGATGCCCCTGTGTTTCCTCAGCCCGGGCCTCGGCGTCAAGCGCAGCGATTTCGGTGTCGGGATTCTGCGGCCTTGACTCGCCGGGCGTTGCTGCCAGCGCAAGGCCGAGAAAGATTACAAGGCCCAATTTTATACTCATCCAACTCTCCCGCGGCTGAGCTGAAATCTTACGCCAGTTTCGTCCTCTGACCAAGGGTCGAGCTCGTCGCGTAGTGTCTCGTCTTGACGTAGGGGCGGGCCCCCACGTCAAAATACCACGTGTCGGTGTGCGGGCACCGGCAGTGCGGGCAGTGCGGGCATCGGCATCTTGCGCGATTTTCGGAAGTCATCTAACATCACCCCGAGCCGTGGTCCGAACGCTGGCGCTTCGTCGAAACGCGCGGTAGGGCTTCTGGAAACGCCGGCGCAAGGTACTCGCCGCAGCCAGGGATCGGGCGCTCTCAGAGAAAATTATGGGAGTTCTGCGCCGGGCAATCGGCCTCTTCGATAAACGGAGGCTTCAAGTACCATTCGCGATGCTGGCGCTGCTCTGGTGCTTCGGGTGCGCCATCGGGCAAACCAATTCTCCTTCGTTGGATGACTATTTCCGTCAGGCCAGGGATCTCGAGCAGAAGAGCGACTATTCCGGCGCGGAAAAGACCTACCTGCAGGCTGCAGACGCCTTTCCGAACCAGCCGGAGATCCTGAAGCGGTTGGGGATCGTGTATCAGACAGAATTGAAGTTCCCGCAATCCATCGAGACATTCGAGCGGGTGCTGGCGGGAGCTCCGCAGTATCCGGAGGTCAACTTCTACTTGGGGTTGTCCGAGTTCGGTTTGAACCAGTTCGACAAGGCCGTGGATGCTTTTAACAAAGAACTCGATGCCAACCCCAAATACCGGCGCGCTCGGTATTACGAAGCCCTGGCGCTGCAATCGATGAATCGGAATGCTGATGCCCTGCGCCAGTATGAGATCCTGCTTCAAGACGATCCGAACGACGCCGCCGTGCTTTATCAGATGATCCGATTTCTGAAGGCCGCCACGCTGCAGTCGATCAATCATCTCGGCAACATCGACCCCAACTCCGAATACATGCTGATTCTCCAAGCAGAGGGTTATGCCGAGGAAGGGCGGTACGCGGACGCAATCGACAAATACAGCGAGCTCCTCAAAAAGAACCCGAACTTCCCCGGCGCGCATTATGGCCTTGGCCTGACCTTATGGAAAAAGGTGGACTACACGGCGGCGGAACCCGAATTGCGGCTGGCGTTGCGCGAAGATCCAAATCATCCGATGGCCAACTACTATCTTGCCGACATACTTCTCAAAAGCCAGCGCAGCGCCGAAGCGGTTCCACACCTTGAAATCGCCGTGGCCGGCGCGCCCGACTTTCAGACGGCTTATTTCGAATTGGGAAAATGCTACCTCGAGCAGGGCAAACTTCAGGACGCGCTCAAGATCCTGCTGCGTGCCGAAACCCTCGATCCGGACGACAAGTCGACGCACTACCAATTGGGACAGCTTTACGCGCGCCTCAAAGAACCCGACAAAGCCCGGGAAGAGATGCAGACGTTCCAGAAGCTGTATGCCCAGGAGCGGGAGAAGAAGAAGCGCGAGAAGGTCGTAGAAGATCCCCTCGAAACCGGGAGTCCGAAGCCGGAGAATCAGCAAGTTGACCCGAACCTCTAACAATTTATTCAAAGCTCCGCCGACCTGTCATTCTGAGCGAGGCGAAGAATCCGCTTGTCGTGTTTTCCAAGAACTGAAAATTAGGAGCCGATTCTTCGCTTCGCTCAGAATGACAGGTCGGAGCGTTTCTCAACATCCTGCGAAAACGGCGCATCGGCAATCCCTCTCTTGTACCGCGACGGCTGCGACCCTGGGAAGAATCCGTCGCAGCGGCGCTCTGCGAGCGCCGTACCAGGCCGCAGTCCATCTGGCTTTCCTGACGCTGATCGTTGTTGTGCCGCCGACGCCGGCGATTGCTTTGAACGTGTGGCCTGGATCGCCGCAGGACGTCAAGTCGCTTCTGGAGCAGGCGCGCGGCGACGAGAAGGCCGAAGACTACGCGAGCGCGGAGCGAGTTTACCGGCAGGCGCTGGCGGCGGCTCCCACCGATCCTGAAGTGCTCAAGCGGTTCGGAGTTCTATGTCAAACCGAGCTGAAGTTCACGGATTCGATCGATCTGTTCCGGCGCGCCCTGACTGCGTCTCCTCAGTACGAAGCGGTCAACTTCTTTATGGGGGTCTCCTACCTGGGCTTGAACGACTTCTCGAAGGCGGCTGAGAGCTTTCAGGCGGAACTTGCCGCGCCGCAGCCGCACCCGCGTACTCACTACTATTACGCGATTGCCCTGCAGTCCCTCGGGCGCTCCGACGACGCCGTCGCCCAGCTTAACCAGTCGCTGGCCGCCAATCCGAAGGATCTGGACGCGCTCTATCAACTCGCCCGGCTCCACATGAGCGCGTCGCTCGATGACATCCAGCGGCTCACCGATCTCGACCCCGACTCCTTCCAACTACACGCCCTCATGGGGGAGGTCTACTCGAACAATCACCGGTACGAGGACGCACTCAAGGAGTTTCGCGCCGCGATGGCGAAACGCCCGGACGCCCCGGGAATTCATTACGAACTCGGCGCAGCCCTGCGGAACTTGAAGCAGATTGACGAGGCGGAGAAAGAATTCCTCCTCGCCCGGCGGGAGGATCCGAACGACATTCGCGTGAATCTTTACCTGGGTGAGTTTGCTGTCGGACGACGAGACTATGCTGGAGCGCTCGACTACCTGCGGGTTGCGGCGGCCGCTCAGCCGACGCTGGCGCGTCCCCACTTGCTGCTCGGCGAGTGCTATGCGGCGCTGAAGAAGCTCGACGATGCCCAGAGCGAGTTGCTCGCTGCCGCCAAGGACGACCCGGGTGATCCTCAGCCTCACTATCTGCTAGCAAGGGTGTATCGGGAGCGAGGGGACACCGCCTCGACTGACAAGGAAATGAAGGCGTTCCAGGAACTCTCCATGGCGGACAAGGCAAAGACCTACGAGCGCGCCAGAACCACCCCCCAGTGAACCACTGAGCCCACCGGCTTCGTACCCGCTTAGAGGCAACTCCCAGGCTCCAGACGCGGCGACCTGTTCGATTGTACCGTCTGTCCATTCATTAATTGTCGACGGAGGGTCGGCCCTGGCCGGACTCTGTGAAGGCGCGAGGCGCGAGACGTCGGGCCTTCTGGTTGCCGAGCACAGATTCCCGGAACCGTAAAACAGAGGGAGCATCGGGAAGGTAGCCTTGAAATTGAACGGGAGCACGATCCGACAAATGTGGCGGCCGGCACCTCAGGCTGGACTGGCGCGGAGCAAAGCGGAAATCTCCTTTAGATTCAGAGGAAAAGACTCCGAGACTCTCGCAGCGATGGCGGATTCGTTTTTCGCCCGACAGCGGTAAGAGGAATCCGAAATTTTGGAGATCTGCGAACGAAACCCATAGGTTATTGAAAACAAAGGATCGCGAAGGCCTATGAAAAAAAAGGGTTAATAGACTTGAGGCAAGAGGTTGTTGATGGGCAAGGACTTGTTCTCGTCTTTGAAGCGGAAAGAGCCGAGTTCTGATGGAGAACGCATCATTCCGTTTCTCGGAGAACCGCTTGAACAGCCTGGGCTGAATGTGTCTGACTGAGGGGCGCACTACGGCTTTTCCCTTAGTGCCGCAAAAAATTCTGTTGACAAAGTTCGGGAATTCAGATTATAACTCCCCTCGTTCGTGTTTGCTTTGCAGGTTGTCAGACCAATTTACAAGGCGGGTCAGGCAGGCTGGTTCGCCCTTGCTGCTCCGAGTGATCGAGAGACTGCGTCTCCTGAATTCAAAACTCGATCCGGTTTGGAGTTGAGCTTGAAACTGTCGGGTAGAGATCCTCGAAAGGAGCGGGCCAATGCCCCACCTAAAGCGTGCTTTCTCTCTCCTCGTTGGTGTGTATCTGGTGCTCGGGGGCTTCGGGATTCTTCGCGCCCAGAGTGATCGAGGTACAATAACCGGCACTATAACCGACCAGACGGGGGGCGTGATCGTTGGCGCCGCGGTCACCGTCACCAACACCGCCACCGGGGTTGCCACGAAGACCGTGAGTTCCAGCGCGGGGAACTACGAAGTTCCGCTCCTGCGTGCGGGAAATTACGAGATTGCAGTCGAGCAGCGAGGACTCAAGAAGACCGTTCAGACCGGGATTGACCTGGAAGTCGGGCAAACGGTCCGCGTCAATGTGACCATGCAGGTGGGTCAATCCACGCAGGTCGTTCAGGTCTCGGCTCAAGCCGAGCTTCTGCAGAAAGACACCTCCGACCGCGGCACGGTTGTTTCAGCGCGCGACGTGGAGGAACTGCCGATCGTCTCGCAACAGGAGCAACGCAATCCCGGCTTCTACATGACGCTCGCTCCCGGTGTGACCGGGCGTGGCACGGCAACACCGACAGCCAGCGGTTCGGGCCGTCAGTTGAATACGACCGTTAACGGCAGCCCCAGCGGCAGCACGGAGTGGCACCTGGACGGAGCTGTCATTGGCCAAGGTTACATGCTGGGGGGCGATTTCCGGCAGCTCCCATTCCCTCCCGATGCCGTCGGTGAGTTCAACGTAATGACTCTTAATCCTCCCGCGCAGTACGGCCAGACGGGGTTAGGAATCACGAGCTTCTCCCTGAAATCAGGCACGAACCTGATCCACGGGACCCTCTTTGAGTACCTCCGCAATGATGCTCTGGACGCGAGAGGCTTCTTTGCGCCCAAGACTCCCGTCCTGAAGCAGAACGAATTCGGCGCGACGGTGGGGGGGCCTGTTTACATACCCAAAATCTACAACGGCAAAGACAAGACCTTCTTCTTCGGCTGGTACGATGGATTCCGCCTGGTGCAAGAGGCCAGCAATTCGTTGGACACGGTTCCGACGGAAGCGATGAGGGGCGGCGACTTCAGCAACGTGCTCGGCGCCCAGGTAGGCACTGACGCCTTGGGTAGACCGGTGTTCTCCAGCGAAATTTACGATCCTGCCACCCAGCGTACTGTCGCTGCGGGAGGGGTTGACCCCGTCACCGGACTCGTGAATAAGAGCGGAGCCAGCGCGATGTTACGCGACGCGTTCGGGTTCAACAATGTCACCGGTCAACCTACGTCACAGGCCAACATCATCCCCTCAAACCGCATCGATCCCGTGGCTGCAAAGATGTTTTCGTATTTCCCGAACCCGAATCCCTGCTCCACGTGCGCTTTTGGATACAAGCTGAACTGGCTCTCCCAATACGAGAATCGCGCCACCATCAATCAGTGGGGCACCAAAGTTGATCACGTGATCTCAAGCCGTGACCGGATCATGGGCGAGTTCATCTGGTGGAAAAACTACGCACCGACGGGTTCCAAGTGGCCCGGCGCGATCAGCGAGGGCGCCAACTCAACAATTCAGCAGGACATCGCCCGATTCAGCCAGGATTTCACTCTCCGGTCCAATCTGATTAACCACTGGGTGGTCGGCTTCAATCGTAATCGCAACGACTCTTACCCTCAGGCCGGAACCGGGTGGCCCGCCACGCTTGGCTATTCGGGCGTACCGGAGACGGGACCGGGGTCGACGTTCCCCGAACTGGATATCGCCGGGCTCGGGAACACCTACGCCCGGGGCGGCCAGAGCTACGGCGCCGCGAACAACTATACGTTTAACGATGATCTCTCGTGGGTGAAGGGGCGGCACTCCATCCAAGGGGGCTTCAGCTACATCAAACTCCAGAACAATGCGTTCAGTTCCACCTACCAGTCCAGCTATCTGACCTTCAACGCGGGAACGACGTCCATGCCCGGGCCGTGGTACAACGACGGCTGTACGCCCGGAGGTACCTGCGCCGGAATGGGAGCGGCGGGTTTTCTGTTGGGACAGGTTAGCCATGGGCTCGCGGGCATAACGGCGTCCGAGGTCGCAGACCGCATGGGCCGCTACGCCGGGTACGTTCAAGACAATTTCAAGGCTTCCCCGAGGCTGACGCTGAATCTTGGAATGCGTTATGATCTGTTTCTGCCCACGGTGAGCGCTCACAACCAGTTCTCCTGGATGGATCCCACGGTGGTCAACCCCGCGATCGGGATCAGAGGTGCCTTGGTCTTCGCCACCCCCTATCGCCGCTCCCCGGTGCAAGCCGATACGAAAGCATTCGGCCCACGGATCGGGCTTGCTTACGCGCTCAACGACAAGACGGTTCTGCGAGGAGGATACGGAATACTGTACACGGCCGGGGGTGGCTATCGCTCCATCGGGAACTCGTTTGAACAGCAAGGGTACAGCGTCTCCAATTCCGTCAATGAAGACGCCAGCGTTCCGGGGGCCACCGGCCTGCTTCCGGGAATCGTGCCGGGGAACTCCAGCTACCACATGATTCTGAGTAACGGATGGCCGGCTTCGCTGTTACCGGTGCCGCCCTTCATCAGTCCGTCTACGGGCATCGGCCAGGGTCCCCCCGCCTTCGGCAGCTTTCCCGGAGATGGCAACCTTCCCTACATTGGGACCTGGGACCTCGACCTTCAGCGTGACCTGCCCGGCCATATCCTGTTTGACGTGGCATACGTCGGGACCAAGGGCACCCACTTAACGAGCCGATTGATGAACACCAACGCTACCCCTTCGAGTGCTCTTCAGTACGGCCCGCTGCTTTCCACCGGTATTGCCGATCCTGCAGTTCAGGCGCTCTCCGTGGTACAAGCTATGCCCGTGGACTCGGCAACCGGAGTGCATTCACCGTTTAGCGGATTCCAAACTCTTTGGGGTGGCTCAGCTACTCTGGGTCAGGCACTGCGTCCATACCCGCAGTACACCACCGACACTGTCGAAGGTCTGTCCCAGCTCCGGGACTTCGGAGAACAGGTTGGGAACTCAACCTTTAACGCCTTGGAACTCCAAGCCCGCAAGCATTTCTCTCAAGGGCTGAGTTTCCTTGTATCTTATACCTGGTCAAAGACCCTCACCGACGCGGAAAGCCAGTTCAACGAGTTCTCCGGGTTCACTCAGGACTTCTACAACACCAAGCCGGAGAAGGCGCTAAGCCTTAACGATTACCCAAGCAACCTGGTCATCTCCTACGAATATCAATTGCCCTTTGGCCCCGGGAAGAAGTACGGTAACGTCAACGGCGTGGCGGGCAGAGTCATCGGTGGCTGGACCATTGCCGGAGTGCAGCAGTACCAGGCCGGTGCGCCGCAGATGATCGTGAGCGGTAACAACGCTCTCAACCCTTACATGGGGCCGAACAGCTTCCTGATGCGCCCCAACATCGTGCCAGGTGTTCCGAAGAAGTCCGCGGCGATTCTCAACGGAACCTGGAATCCCAACGGCGGCCCGGTCCACACCGACGGCACGCCCTGCAGCAGCACCAATCCCTGTACGGCGTCGAACGCTATTGATACCGGTGCGGTGCTCAATGTGGGTGCCTGGTGCGATCCGCAGAAGGATCCGAGCCAGGGAGGATGCGCAGGCGGGCCATTCACGTTTGATCAGGTCGGCGGCAATGCTCCTCGCACCGACGGCGCGATTCGCCGATTCTCCTACCTGAATGAGGATATTTCCGTTCTTAAGCGAACTAACATCAACGAGAGGGTCGGAGTGGAGTTTCGCGCGGACTTCCTGAACATCTTCAACCGAACCCTGTTCGGGTTCGACCAAGGCGGCGACCAGTACGGGTCGGTTTTGCAGGGGAACAACCTCGGCGGCGGCCTTGGATCATTTGGTCACATAACATCGCAAAGCAATTTCCCGCGCGAAATCCAGTTCGGCCTGAAGCTGACCTACTGAAGCGTTGGGTGGGCATGGCGAGGAGGCTGATGTCAGCCTCCTTGCTCTATCTCCCGGCCGCGAAGTTCGCCAGCCTGCATTTGTTCGGTCCTGCAACGTCCCACCCTCCTGAACCGGGGATGTATGACGCCTCGGTACACGCCGACCTGGTCTCTCGATCAACCAACAGCGACATCGGAATCCTGACTGAATATGATGGGAAGTCTCCGCGCAGGGCCGGCTGCCTTCGGGTGTCCGCACACGTTGATAGAAGCGAGAATCTACCTTGCTGTCTTACATCGACTCGATCACCATTTTCGTCAGCCTGGCGCTGGTGGTGTTCGCCGTAACGCGAGCATCACGCCGAGCTAACTCTGGAAGCGAGTACTTCCTGGCAGGACGCGATTTGCGCTGGCCCTTCATTGGCATGTCGCTCTTTGCCTCAAACATCTCGGCGGAGCACGTTCTGGGTCTGGCGGGTGATGGCTACCGGATTGGCATGGTGGCCGGCGGATACGAGTGGGTGGGCGCGTGGGACCTCATCATTCTGGCCCTGCTTTTCGCTCCGCTCTATCTGGGCGAGAGGATATATACGATTCCGGAGTTTCTGGAGCGACGGTTCGGCTGGAGCCTGCGCGCCTTTCTGTCGATCAATCTGCTGGTCATCAACGTCTTCACCAAGAACGCCATCGACCTCTGGGCAGGATCGCTGCTCTTCGTGGTGCTTTTCGGCTGGAACCAGACCCTGGTGATGATCGTCATGTCGGCCTTCACGGCACTTTACACGATGAAGGGCGGGTTGCGCGCTGTGGTCTATGCCGATATGGTTCAAGGCACCTGGCTGATCTTGAGCAGCACCCTGCTCACGGTGCTGGGGCTCCGGGCGGTAGGGTGGTGGCCCGGACTCGTCAGCCACGTGCCTCACGCCGCCCTCCAGATGGTCAAGCCGCTGAACGACGACTTCCCCATCACGGGCTTCCTGATCGCGAACCTGCTGGCAGGAATGTTCTATTGGTGCATGGATCAGACCAATGTGCAGCGGGTATTGGGGGCACAGACTCAACGGGACGGCCAGCGAGGTGCGCTGTTCGCGGGCTTTTTGAAACTTGGTGTGCCCTTTATTCTGGTTCTGCCCGGAGTCATTGCGCGGGTGCTTTATCCCGGATTGCAGCGCTACGACGGCGCCTATCCCAAGCTGGTCCAGGAACTGCTGCCGGTGGGGTTGCGGGGGGCGGTGCTGGCCGGACTGATCGCGATCCTGATGTCATCGATGAGCGCCTGCTACAACTCAAGCGCGACCCTCGTGGTGCGGGATTTTGTACTGCGCTACCGTCCTGCCACTACCGAGCGCGGCCAAGTCGTGATCGGACGCTGGGTCACAGTTCTCATGGCGATGCTCGGCGTGCTGGCCGCACCTCTGGTGGGCCTTTCGGTCACCATTTGGTACTACCTCCAGTTCATCTCGGCCTACCTCTCTGTTCCGATGTCGGCGGTGATCTTCACGGGCTTGACGTGGAGACGCGGCAACACCAAAGGAGCGATCGCCGGTGTCCTGGCCGGATTCGGCACGGGCCTGGTGTTCTTCCTCGATCAGACACTGAAATGGAAGCTGCCCCTGCTCTCTCATCCCCTCATGCATTCTTTCATGCACCGCACGCTGGCCGTCTGGTTCATCGCTGCTCTCGGAATGATCGTCGTCAGCCTGGCCACCGCGACTCCCGACCCGGGCAAGCAGACGCCGGACATTTTCGTGGAGTTGAAGGCGCCTTGGCGGGGCTGGACTGATTATCGCAATTTCGCCGGGGTGTTGTTTCTGGCCACCGCTGTCCTGTGGTGGTCGTTTCGATAGGGTTGGCAGCCCCGTTGGGGCGACGTCATGTAGCCCACGGCGAGGCCTTTGGAACCGTGGGACCGTCCATGGCCCAAGCCCAATCTGAGCCCCGTGGGGGTGATGTCCGGTCGCGCTTTTCCCTGACATCGCCCCGCCGGGGCTGATCTCGAGTGGTGCCAACCCGTAACCCACGGCTCCAAAAGCCGTCGCCATGGGCTAGAAGACCACGCCCGCTATGCGGGCTCCCGCCCAGCCTCATGGAGCTCCACAAGGGCATGACCATACGAGGGCAATTCCACAGCGATCGTGTAGCCCTTTTCTGTCGCCCTCGACGCTGCCCCACTCACGTGATAAGAACTCACCCTGCGTAGTCCGACTTGCTCAGGATCGATTTCAACTGAACGCCTGACAGGTCGGTCCTCGAGATTGAAACAATTCACGACGGCTGCCGAGCCGTCGAGAGCAGTATGCACGTGTGTGAGCTCGTCAATTCCGTAGAAGGTCCCTCGCTTGAACAGAGCCTCGAGTTTCCGATAAGTCGCCATGGCCGTTCGCTGCGCTTCCCGTACGGCAGGATCGGAATTCGTACCACCGACCCCGAGGTGACGGCAGGTGGAGGCATTCCACCAGAACATCAGGCACTGAGCGTTGTCCTTGCGCAGATCAATGTGGATGTACAGCGGCAGCGAGTAGGCGAGATTGAAATAGTAGAGGGCGATGCTGTGCCCGCCCACCAGATCGGTCATGGGATCCCACATCAATTCGAAAGCCCAGATCGAATCGAATCCCTGCGCCTCGGTTTGATTGCGCTCCCTGTTTCCGGCCCCGTGGCCAAAATAGGTGGGAACATAACGAAGATGGGTGCCGCCGAGCATCTGGTCGTGCATTTCGACGAGAACTTCGGGATATCGATCGTGGACCAGTCGGACCAGTTCGTTTGTGGTCTCCACGTGTTCCTGCCGTCCGGACGGAACGCGGTGTCCGTGCGCGGGGTCCCAGCATGGCCCGTTGCACATGGTTCCGTCAAACATGAAAAATCGAGCGCCTCCACGCGCCAAATCATCGAGCCGCTTGCGCGTCTCATTGATGTACTGTCGCGAAGCTCCACAGAGCGACAGGTCCATTCGGGTCCCATCAGGATTCATACGATCCGTCTCGCGCGGGTACGAGGAAGGATCGCACCAGCCGGACAGCGGCGTGTGCAGCGAGAGACTCAGCCCGTAATCACGCCGCAACACGGCGGTGAACTCGGAGAGCGGGCCGAGGCGTGGTTCGTCCCATATCTTCGAAGCGAAGGCTGTGTCCCAACCGGGATCGAGATACAGTGCCTCGCAGCCAATGTCCCTGGCTTTTGCCGCCTCAATCTTCAGATCGTTGACCCCGTAATATTTCTTCCGGTTCTCAGGCTTCTCCATACCCCAATCCGGCAGCCACCAGAGCCGGTTGTCGTACAGCTCGTTCCAGTGGACGGGTGGATTGAAGTCCTTGCGACATCCGTGCCCGCGGCTCTCCATCTCGCGACGAAAGGCATAAAAGCCTTCCCGAATACCTCCCTCGAATGCGGTAACACGCGTGACTCCGAAGGAATACGAGCTGTTCGAGTCGATCCAGGCTCCGTGCTCGGGATCGCCCTCGTAAATACCAAAGCCACCCCAACGCAGCCCAACTCGATTGTTATCGAGTGGTACGCGGTCAAGCAGCGCCCATTCCATGCCGTTCTGGCTGTATTTCGTAATCAGGAAGCCTCGGCGGCCGTCCGTGAGCACCCAACCCTCCGAGGCGTAGAGAGGATAATCGGTGTGAATCACGCCCGTTTCGAAAATCCTGGGCACAACCGCCCTGCCCCAGCGGGCCACGGGCAGAGTCGCGCGCAACTCCGAGCGCCGGCATTCGCTAAGTACCTGCGCAATCGAGTAGTCCGCATACTGTTTGCGGTCGCCGCCGGGCTCCCGGCGGAAGGGAACCGCCACGAACTTGAAGTCCCGAAGCGGGCCGTCGGCAGAAGCTTCGTGCATCACAACGGGTAGAACGAACCCGCCGCGGCCATAAGGTAAGGAAACCGGAACTGCACTGCGACTAACGATCGTCACCTGTTCATCGATCCAGGGCTCGGTCGGAGATATTCTAAACGTATGCTGCACGGCGAAACCTGAGACCTGACCCATCAGGCTGAGGGTGTGCGGATGATCTTCATGATCGCTATGGATGTCAGCGAACGACGGCGATCCAAAGCTATAGCTGTAAGGGCCTTGGGCCAGGGTGATGCCCGAACTTGCAGAGGTCAATTCGACGTTCAGTCCCTCACCCGCCGCCAGGTCCAGACGCCAATGAGCGTTCTCAAGTACCACCGGGTGGCGTGCGTGTGCGGTCGTCGCGATCGGTGAGGGTGTATCGCGATCGCGGTTGAGCGGAAATGCCCCTGCCGCGGCAAGCGCTGTTTTGAGAAATGTCTTCCGGCTGACTCTCTTGTGTCGGTCCATTCCGTAGTGGATCAATTCAAGAATCCGTACTCTTTTTCGCAGCCGCCGTCATTCCTGCGAAGCTTGTCCTCGCGAAAGCGGGGAGCGGGAGTCCACGGGCTGGACCCCCGCTTCCGCGGGGGTGACAAATGGGGGAGGGTCGTTCTCTGATTTCAAACTGGCCCACCACGGTCCATTCCCTGACCGGCGTTTGAAAGCGAAGCTACGCGGTGGAACCCGTTTTGCCGGCCTCGATCACCCGATGGACCAGCCCGCCGGGTTTTACCAGGGCTCCGATGTCCTGGTTCAGCAGAGCGGCCGGCGCCGTCCAGATCGACCAATTGAACCAGTAATCCCAGCCGTAGTTCACTTCGCCAGTGTCGCCGCCCGCGCTGCAGCAATTGGTACCGTCCCAGAGATACCCCCACTTGCAGTAGCTGATTTCCAGGTTCTTGCGCAGCAGATCAAGCCCAAAATCCCTCTGATCTTCGTAGATGAAGGTGATGGCATTCCAGATCACCTGGTGATTGGTGTAGATGTACTCACCCGTCAGGTACCCTGTCTTGTCCGCCGTCCAGAGCGAGCCATCGGGCATGGAATAGATGGGCGGCATTCCGAGCTTGCTCAGCTTGCAGACTCTGTCTCGCAACACGGCCAGAACCCTTGCGACGTTTTCCCGCGGAAAAACGGCGGGGACGCCCGCAAAATGCGCGAAGTACTGGCCGTTCAGCTGAGGCGTGAAAAACGCGTCCAGCACCTGACCCTTTTCCGTGTCGTTGTAGATCAGGTAGTGGTCTCCCTTCCAGAGGTACTGCTGCATGGCCGTCCTGCCAGCCGTGATCAGGGAATCGAGCCGCGTCGCCTCGTCGGAGTCGCCCATGGCCAGGGCCCATTCCTTCAGCATCTCTGCGCCGGCCAGGCGCAGCCCGCCCGGATGCGTGACGTAGCCGCGCATCGAGCGGTCCTCGAACCACTCCGAATCATTCCAGGTGTGGGGTCGCACCGGCGGCATGGCGATGATCTGTGACGGGCCGAGGTCCGGCCGCTGGCTGAACGAGTAACCCAGAGCTTTCTTCACCGCCGGGTAGAATTCCCGCATGAAGCTCGCATCGCCCGTAATCTTCCAGTGCAGATACGCCGGCGAGACGAAGCAGAATCCGGAGACGACTTCCTGGTAGTCATACGCCATGGGATTCGCCGGGTCGGCCCAGCGCCCCATCAGCTGGGCAACGTCGCCGTTCTCTTTCTGGGTCCAGCGGTAGCCGCGGAGCATACTTGCTGCACATTCCGGAAAGAAGAACGAAAGCAGAGGACCGGCCATCGCCATATTGGAGAGAGTTGTCACGTGCGGGCAGGCTCGCGGCGCTTCCTCGAGCGCGAAGACGCCGTCTTCGGGCCGGCACCATTCGCCGATGGGATCCTTGGCCTGGGCCCACATGCTGCAGGGAGCAAAGTAGTAGAACGCGTTGATGAGGGCATCGGCCAGCCAGCCGGGCAACGTCGGGTCATCGTAGATCACCGACTGCCAGGCAATCATTCGCCTGAGCAGCTGCTCATGATTTGCGGCCAGGAAACCAGCCACCTCGCCCGCATCAGCGTAGCGGGCCGCATACATGTGCGTGAATCTCTTGCCGGTGGTCGATGGCACCAGCACACCCCCGGGCGCCTCGGTAATGATGCGCTCTCCGCCGGTGCCGGGATCTCCGTTGCCCTCCCATTCCGGCGCGTACCACGCCAGCACGAAACGGACGACGGCTTCCTGTCCGGGATCGACGGAGAAGTCCGCAGTGATCGATGAGCCGCCGTCATCGCGTTCGTTGGCTGAAGGAAGCTCGCGCTCAATCGCTGCCCATTTCAACCCGTCGCTGCCCAGCGCCGTGCCGGTGCGCACTCCCGGGACGTCCAGTGCAGCGAGAACGTAACTCATTCCCCAGGCTTTGTCTTCCACCCAGACGCCGGAAAGTCCTGCGGGAGCTGGACGTCGCTCGATGCGCGGCTGCGGCATAACCGGCCTCACCGCCAAGTCAGGCCAGCCGATCACCTCGTCCTTGGTCTGGTGATCCGCGAAACCAGGGAAGCTGAACGCCACGCAACCGGTCTGGCGCGCCGCCGACGTATTTCGAACGTGCACCTCAAACACAGCGCCCGGAGTATTGGACGTCTTGACGTCACCGGGGATAAACGGTGACCAACTCCGGACACCGACCTCAACCGGAGGATTCGTCTTGTACTCGACATCGGCAATCGGATAGTGCCCCCAATAGTCCGTTGCGCCGATGAGGCCGACCTTGAGCATCTTGAGGTTCGGACCGAGGGACGGTCGATTGTTTCCGGCATAGTTCTTCGTCTGGCCGGTGGCGAACACCTGCGCCGTGCCGCCGACGCTGATTCCGAGGTAGGGCGTGTTCAAAGGGCCGCCGATGGGGGTGAGTTGGTTAAAGACCGAGCTGTAGCCTAGAACGCCGGACGGTTCAAGGTACAACGCTCCGGTATCGATGCCCCCCAGCGGCATGCCTGACGCAGGCCGCGGCCTGTCCACATACGAGGAGAAGTAAGAGACACCATGTGTGCGGTAGCAGATCCCGGTGACGGGATTCGAATAACCGGCTGCCCGGAACGTGCTCCACTGCGCATCCGCCAGGTCAGGCGGAAAGAGCCGCGAGGACTGTTCGGGACTGCCGGCTGCGGCGCCCGCCGTCGAGTCTCCTGCACTAGCCCAGTTTCTTAGCCGGCTCCGCGCCAGGGCGATGGCGCCCGCGGAGGCCTGGAGGAACGTCCGCCGGGAAGTCTGCTTCAGCATATGGGTTCGTCCTTGCGACCTAAGCTGAAAAGTCGCGACCGCATATCGTAAACAACGATTGTTCATCTGTCGATGATGATTTGAGACCGATTCACCGGCACATTGCTTGAGACGGGCTACCACGGGCGGGCCACCTCTCCCGAGCTGCGGCCCTACACTGGAACCGGCCCTGGGTCAGCCGATCGCTGTCGGCCTCGAATCTCTCCTCGCTAATCCCTTGCATCCTGCCTGCTAACTTATTGAAAACACGCTGAATAAACTTTCCCACTCTTTCTCAATTGTACCCACGGTCCCAAATGTCCGGACAATGTCACGTCGACCCTTCGGGCCGACGCTTTCAGGAAGGTAGGCATACGCGGATCTTCGAATTTTGCCGAGCGAACCTAGTAGGTTATTGAGAACAAAGGGGCGTCTTTTTTTCAGATTGCTCGAAACCCGTTAGGTTATTGAAAACACAGGTACTTACGTTTTTAAACTCAATAGGTTATTGATGCACAGTGATTTAGATATAATTCGAAGGAGGAAAACGATGTCTTTGATGCGAAAAGGAACCAATTTAGCCATAATCGACCTCATATGCGCCGCGTGAACTCCCCCTTTGTGACGATCCTCCTGGCAGTCGTGCTTGGAGCCGCGCCGACTGCGACGAGCCGCGCTCAAGCTTCGCCAGACTCGACTTCCTACCACTCGGCCTATTTCAGCATTGACTTCGCGGCGGACCAGCCGGCCCTGGTCGCCCTGTCAGTCGACTCGCTTGGACAGAGCAAACTGAGGCCGAGCCCCCTCCGAGCGCCCGCGTCTTCGGAGAAGAAGTACACCCTGCGTCGATCGGGCAATCGGTTGGAATACCGGGCGGTGGGTGCGAACCCCGAAGCACCAGCCGTCTGGAGTTTCGATCTCTCGGCCCGGGAGATTCACGTGCGCTCTTCTTACTCACCGCAGAGTCCGCCGCCCGGGCTGCTGCTCAATTTCAATCCCCACCTGAATCGCGCGACGCTGCTGGGCCTCATGAACGATGATGGAGGCGTCCGGCTGCCCGCCCTTCTGCACCTGCCCGATCGGGGCACTTTGCGCATCACCAGCAGCACACCCGGAGCGCCGGCGCTTCCCTACGATGCGCTGCGCCAGCCGGAAGGGCAGCGGGAGAACGACTACGTCAAGGTGACGATTCCAGGGGCTTCGGCCGCCATACCCAGGATCGACTACACACTTGAAGTCGTCGAGATTCATCCCGGCTCTCCGGCACTTGCCCGCGATCCGCGCTTCGACGGGTTCCGCCGCAACTGGCTGAATATCTTCCAACTGAATCCTCGGCGGCGCGCCTTGGCGAACCACGCCGCCAGCGACGTTTGCGCCTTCTGCCTGTTTGAATATTCGTCGGTGGCGAAGGAGACGCCTCCTCTGGCGCCGGGCCTCACGGCGCTCGACTTGATCCGCCAGACTCTGGACCGTTATCTGGCCGGAATGAAGGGCTACGGCATCGTCGATTACATTCCCAATGATGCGACGAATCCCTACGATTACACTGACACCTACCCGTCCCTGCTGATGGCCTCATGGGATTATGTGGACGGCAGCAAAGACACTGCCTGGCTGAAGGCCAATTACTCCGGTATCCGGCAGTGGGCAACGAAATTGCTCGCCATGGACGCCGATTCAGACGGGCTGATCGAGTACCCGGTTAGTGGTAACTCGGGCATCTGGGACAAGAAGTTTTCGAAACACGCGGCCAACTGGTGGGACGATATCGGCTTCGGCCACAAGGATGCGTACGGGAATGCCCTTGCCTACGCAGCCTTGCTGGACATCTCAGCGATGGCGCGGCTCGCGGACCGGCCGGAGGACTCGGCGCTCTACGCCGCTCGCGCCACGAAGCTGCGCTCGGTGTATGACCCGACGTTCTTCGACCCTGCCACCGGAGTGCTGGCCGGATGGCGCAGCGCCGACGGCCAGCTTCACGATTACTATTTCACCTTCGTCAACAGCGTGGCAATCGTCTACGGCCTGGAGCCCAAGGACAAGGCGAATGCCATCATGGATCGTCTGCTGGCAAAGATGAAGCAGGTAGGCTACACGCATTTCGAGTACGGCCTGCCCGGAAGCTTGATTCCTATTCGTCGCGACGATTATCTGGAAGGGCGGCGCGAGTGGGGTGGCGGCGAGAAGGCAGATGGTTCCGACGGATTCCAGATCTATGAAAACGGCGGCGCCACCGCCTGCTACGCCTATTTCACCATCGAGGCCCTCTACCAATTGGGCCGGCACGCCGAGGCCGACGCCATCCTGTTCCCGATGCTCAAGGCCTTCGACGAGGGAGCGTTTCAGGGCGGCGTTCCCAACGGCCGCACCTACGACTGGAAGGCATGGGACGGCACACCCTACGGCTATGAGGGGCTGCTGGTCGACGGGTACCAGACGCTGCTCGCCGTTCTCTCTCGCTGATTCGGTAGTGACTCAGATTTGTGGACTGTCAGGGCATCTGGTGATAAGCGTCGCGCACAATCGCAACCTGCGATGCCAGAGAAGGGTGCGGCCGGAAATCCGGCGGCGTGCCATGAGCGTAGCCGAAGAAATCGCATCCGGCCGCATACCACCTCTTCCACGTCCTGGGATCGCACAGGCCGTTCGTATCCGGCCTTCCGATGATGGTCGTCATCACCCGTTGGTGAGGTTTGCGGATCTTCAGCAGCCAGCCCACCACGTCGTCGGAAGACTCGGCCACCAGTTGATCGCACTCGTTGAGCATCGGGTGGTCCACCCACATGGGCTCGGCGGGCTTGTAAAACGGAACGTTGAAGTTTGCCCTGGTTCCGGGATTTCCTTTGTGCATCGCTTCACGGATCCGATAAAACTGCCGGGCCATGATCTCGCGCTTGTACTTCAGGCTTTCCTCCGGCGTGATCCCGGATGCCTCTTGGGGCATGTCGCGGCCGATAATCTCCTTGAAGGGCCCCTTGACGAAAGACGAAGGCTGAACCGGGAAATCGTTGCTGTTGTACTTGCCGTAATTGAAGCAATCAAAGTTGATCCACTCCACCGGGTAGAGCCGGAGGAATTCCGTGATCCGGGAGCAGAGCAAATCGGTCCACGGACTCTCGGGAGCCAGCAAGCCCATCTCAACGTACTTGCGACTGGTGGGCACAAGCCAGTCGAAGCGGATATTGCTCATGCAAAGGTCCATTCCAATGCAGAAGTATCCGCAAAAGGGCAGACCGGCCTTCTGCACCATTTTAAAGAGCCTCGGGAAAAGTTCGGATCCGGGTCCGGGCGCGAGGGGACCCAGCTTGGTCGGATAGTAGGCGTAGCCGCAATACGAGTAGCCTTGCAAAAAGAAGATATTCACGCCGAAATCGCGATGATACGCGAAGTACTCGTCGGGATCGATGAAGGCCCAGTCCTGCGGCATCGCAGGAGTCATGACCACGCGATCTCCTTTGGGCGCGATGAAATTCAAGTCGCAGCAGAAGAGCTTGATCGGCCTGCCGCCGTTCGGCAGATTCTCGGCATTGGGCAGCGATGCTGCGGTTGCTGACTGGCCGTCCCTCGTCGTTGCCGCTGCGAATGTCACTGATCGAACGGCAATCGCTGCTCCGGCCGAGACCTCGGCAGCCTTCTCCAGAAACTCTCGTCGGGACAGCCTGTCCGCTGTTCCGGCCCTATCGAGCTTATGGCTCATCCCCCACACCTCCGCCGGCGGACCGTTTTCCATCACTGAGCGTCATTCGACGCAGCCGATTTTTCGCGCAATTTCTCGAGCAACGTGGTGTCTTTGTCCTGGCCCTCTTTGGTGAGCGCCTCGAATCTCTCGAAATGCTTCTGGCTTTCGGCCTTGTCACCCAATCGCGCGTACAGTTGGTAAAGCTGGTAGTGGACGTCCTTGGAATTTGAATCAAGCTGCAGCGCCTTGTTCAGAGCGGTGAGGGCTTGCTGGAGGTCGCCGATACCGGCATAGCACTTGCCGAGTAGAAAAAAGGCGCGAGCCATCTGGGGGTAAGCGGCGATGGTGATCTGCAGATGCGGGAGGGCTTCCGTAAAGCGCTTGTCCTCCGCAAGGATGTCAGCAAGATAGTAGTGCGCGAGTGGCTGCTGCGGGTCTTCCTTCAAGGCGAGGTTGAGTTGTTCGGTTGCATGCCCTGAATCCTTCTTGGTCCAGTATGCCTGCCCTAGCCCGAAATGAATCCCGGGAAATTCAGGATTCTTCCGCAGGACCTCGCTGTACTCGCGGATGGCTTCGTCGGGACGGCCGTTGTCCTGGAAAACCTGTGCCCGAAGTGCGTGGGTCCACTCTGAATCCGGATCCAGCTGATTAAGCTGCAGACTGGTCTGTTCCGCGGCCGCCTTGTAGAAGAGCGTCAGCTGATACAACGCCGCCGCGTCCTTGGGATCCTCTGCGACGAGGTTCTCCAGTTGGTGGATGGACTCAGCCTGCTTGTCCTGGGCGCTCAGGACGAGCGCAAGGTAGTATCGTGCTTCCCGATCCTTGGGATTCGCCACCAGCTCTTCTTCGAGCGATCTCTCAGCGTCGCTAAACCGGTTAAGCCCGTAATACGAGACTCCCAGCAACCGGTTCACGCCCGGATAGCGGGGCGCTCGCTTGAGGATTTGCTGGAACGTTTGAATCGCGATCTGATACTTGAACTGGATTTCGCAGACCGTGCCGAGGCGCTTCAGGATTTCCGGATCGTCGGGCGAGGCTTCGAGAGCCTGCCGGTAAATCCGCTCTGCCCCCTCGTAGTCCTTGTTCTGCTCCCTCAGGGAGGCCTGGCTGAGGAGCGACTCGATGTTTCCAGAGGTGTCCTGAGCGAAGGCTGTACCGGCGGCGAGTACCAGGAACATTCCAAGGCTCACGAGCGGGGCGCCGGCGCCCAATCGAGTTCGCGGCTTTGATTGCATTGTGGCGAATTGATTCAAGGCTTGTCGTTTCTCCGCAGGAGCGCTGACCAGCCCGGGGCTTTGACGCTCAGTTCGTTGCTTTCGAGCACGATTTCCCGAAGCCATTCCACGTCGAAGAATGGGGAAAAATCAAAACGGAGTTCCTCCTCGCTGACTCCTGAAGACCCCGCGGGCGATTGCGCGTCGCGCCGTGCCGAGAGCACCAGGAGCTTGGTCCCTGCGTGTGAGAACTGATGGACCGTTTCGAGGTAGGCCTCGAGACTCTGATCCCGTACATTGTGGTAACAGCCTCGATCATAAATGAAATCGAACGGGCCAAGTTTCGGAGGAGCCGTGACATCAGCCAGAATCCACCGCACTGACACGCCCGCCTTTCGCGCTTTCTCCTCCGCCAGTCCCAGGGCCGTTGGCGAAATGTCAATTCCAGTCACCGTGAATCCGTGGCTGGACAGGAAGATGGCATCCGTGCCGGAGCCGCAACCCAGATCGACCACGCTGCCCTGTCGAACGGCCCCCTCCCGGACCAGCTTCTGAAGTTCGTCGGCAGCGCGTCCGATGTCCCAGGCGGGAGGCTGCTTGCCGCGGTAATCGGCATCCCACGTTTCCAGCAGACCGCTTCCTTCAGGGCCGTGAGGAAGGATTCCGGAAGGCAAGGGCCGACGACTCATCGTCGACTCACCCGAGGGCGTGGAGATCGCGATCTCGCCGGCGCCCGCGGACGGGTCAGGTAGCCAGAGGTCAAACACGCGTTCTTGTCCCGGCACAGTGAGCTTCCACTGGCCGTGTTCGGAAGTAAGTGTCGACGGAACCGTGCGGCCTCTTTGTGCAACGTAGAACAAGTGCAGAAATCTCCCGACTGATCGTGCGGCTTGCAAAGTCACGGTGTACCCCGCGGGTCGCTGGGCCGCGTACCTCGCTTCTTCGGGTAGCACGGTTTCCCAAACGATCTCCCGCTCGCCGGTCTGCACCTGAACTCGGCCGGGCAAAATTTTGGGCTCAGATTCGGAAGAGAGGCAAAGGAGGTCGGGCGACCGTTCCTGATCATCAATAACGAAAATCGAAGGGCGCAAGATGATCAGCCTTCGAGTCGCCCCCGTTGGCAAGGCACCGGACGCATAGATAAAGGCCTGGTTCTCTTCGAACGCCGTCAACTGATGTGGATCACCGCCGAAAGCGAGCTGAACGGCAGCGTCATATGCGTCTCCGAGACCGGAAGCTGAATCAAGTGAATTCGCGATCTCGAAAAACTGGGACGCTCGCAGGCATGGAACGGATGGGGGCGCGGTCGCGCTTGGGACTCCGTAGAGGAACCCGCGCGAGGCCAGGCCAAGGAGGGCAGGCAAAGCAAAGCGAAGCAGAACCGGGCGATTTTGATGGGGTCGTTCGCGCATGACCTCTTTCAGCGCCGGCAGAATATCACGCGATATTGGAGGGCGCAATTCTCCGTATCGCGCAATCTAAAATGTTACCCGTGACGGATCGTCGTGCAATTTGAGAATGTTACCCGTTATGGAGACGGGTAACCGAATGAGTCGAAGATCGCGAAGGGACTACTTGCAGAGCATTTATG
>Ga0335085_10000502_pt1 | contig 109611 bp, 93 predicted proteins | sample Lox_Sample_45_FD_206712 | JGI IMG/M metagenome (GOLD analysis project Ga0335085, IMG submission 206712) | Soil microbial communities from Loxahatchee National Wildlife Refuge, Florida, United States - Lox_Sample_4.5 | ecosystem: Environmental > Terrestrial > Soil > Wetlands | place: USA...
ATGTTCTGGACCGTCCGAGGAGCGAACGCCATCGTGGCCCTGCGCTGCTGTTGTCTCAACGGCCGCTTCGAGGATTACTGGGAGAGCCGCCGGGCAGCCTGACTTCCACTTTTATGTCGCGCACCCAAACGCCCGGTAGTGGACCAGTTTGAGGTGGCACGGCCATCTTGGCCGTGAGTTTCCACGGTGAGACGCCCGTGCCACGTCAAACTGGCCCAAACGCCCGCAAGCTCCGCGGAGCCTGGACATCCTCGCGGACGACTTACCGCTCGCAGGTCAGTTGGAACCAGTGGTTTTCGAGCATCTTCAGCCGGACTTCGCACGTCTACAAAGATTACACTTTGGTTTTCGAAGGGAGGTACGGAACTCACGCGGAAGGCCGATTCAGGGCCAGTGCTTCGACGTTCGAAGCAAAACGATAGGCCGGGGCCGGCCTCGAAGGGGGGAAGAAGCCGGCTCCGGCTCTTTTCGCCGAATGGTACTCCGCTCAGAGTGTCTCGGACTGCTGAAAGGTTCAGGACCAGCTTCCCACGGGATGCAGTACAGCAGGTCCAGCCTTCGTTTGTCCGAGTCACTTCCTCCGCTGAGCCACCCGGAACTTGCCCTGCTCAATCTTGGTTCAACACCCTCGATACCTAATGCCGAGTTTCATCCTTGAGCGATGAAAGACTCTCTTATTCGGTCCGTTATTATCGCGCAGTTGACATTACAATGCGAAGAAATTTCACACCCAGCCCATAAAATTTAGTCGGCACGGCTGGCGGCGTCGGGCCGAGCTATTTTACTTCACAAGTCAAGATAGAGAACGACGATCCGTCTCAACTGAAGACAACCCGCGTCTAAGCTAGCAGTTCGTTGAGAAACTCGTCCAGCCTGTCATTCCGAGGAGCTGAAGGCGACGAGGAATCTCGTATTTCCTTTAATTTCAGAGCGAGATTTCTCGCTGCGCTCGAAGTGACAGGGTTCCGCAGGTTTTTTCCGCAGCCTGCTAGCCCAGCAATCCCTTAAATCGCTCCCGAGAAACGTTGAATCCCGGGAACACCGTGTGGGTCTCCGTCGCTCCAAGGTGTCGCACAGCCACTTCTGCAAACACGTCGCGAAAATCGGTGGTGAGGGCCAGGTCGCGTCCCTCGTAAAGCTGATCGGCCGCTAGCCCAGGCCACTGGCCGTAAACCTTCCCGCCCCTCACCGGGCCGCCGAGCGCAAACATGGCGTTGGCGTGGCCATGGTCGGTGCCGCGATTGCCGTTCTCGCGCGCCGTGCGGCCGAACTCCGACATGGTGAGCACCACCACGTCGGCCATGCGGTCACCCATGTCCCGATGGAAAGCTGCCAGGGCATCGCCAAACTGCCGCAGGCTGTTGGCAAGCTGGCCCTGCGCGCCACCCTCGTTCACGTGGTGGTCCCAGCCGCTGACCTCGGCGAAGGCAATTTCCAGTCCCACGTCGGCCTTGATCAACTGCGCCACCTGCCGCAGGCTCCTTCCGAGCTGGCCGTTCGGATACTGCGCTCCGTTGGCCGGTTGATAGTCGGCGACGCCGATGCGGTCAAGAGTGCTTGCGGCCTCAAACATTTCCCGGGCCGTTCGTTCAAGCAAGGGATCCGAGGCCGAGGCATACATGGCTTCAAAGCCGCCCTGCAAAAGCTGCTCTCCGCCCGGCCCGCCGCGCGGGAAGGCGCGAAGGCGAAAATTCCTGACATCGTCCATCGCTAACGCCGGCGCCGGACCCAGCAGCGTGAGCGGCATCCGCGGCGCAAAGGCCACCGCCCGGAAGGGTGTGGCGTCAGCGTGCGGAGTCGCCTCCAGATATCGGTTCAACCAGCCCTCGGACGTTGAACGCAGGCCGGGCGTGGCGGTTTCCATGTAATCCTGGGCGTCGAAATGGGAGCGTGTGCTGTCCGGAGATCCGGCGGCGTGCACGATGGCCAGGTTTCGCGAATCGTAGAGCGGCTTGAGAGCCGCCAGACTCGGGTGCAGGCCGAAAAAGCCATCCAAGTCGATTGCAGTCTGACCGCTCGCCTCTGAAGGCGAACTCGGTTCCGCGATGGCGATTGTCGGCCGCAGCGGCGCATAGTTCCTGTCCCCGAATGGCACCACTACGTTCAGTCCATCAGCGGCGCCACGCTGAAAGACGGCCACCAAAATCTTTTTGCGCGCGCTCGGAGTGGGTTGCTCTAAGGCATACGCCGTGCGCCTCAGAAAGGCGGGCACAAAGCCTGCACCAAACATGCTCAAGCCGGCGGACTTTAAGAAATAGCGTCGATTGATGCCCATAAGCCTACGCACAGAGACAACAGACAAGTGATGAGCGGCCACCACTTTCTGTTACTGACTTCTGACTGCTCGTCTCTCGTCTCTCGCCACTCATCTCTAGTTTCTTCTGCCCCTTGGCCCTTGCCACCGCTCCTACCGCATCTGGAACTCTGGCGACCCGATCACCAACGCGGCGATGGTCGCAGCGGTAGCGAACGACTCGCTCTCGTCAGTTGGCGGGCCTTCGGGCGCAGATGCGCCGGGGCCATGAATACTCTGCAGGCTGCTGAGAATCGCCTGGCGGCTGCTATGCGAGAGAGTACCGCCCGTCAGCCGGCGGCTGAGGTCGTCTACTACTGAGCCGGGTGATCCGTTGCCAGCCGTCGTGCCAAGATTGACCTGAGTTCCGGGGATGCCGTTTGAGACGATCGAACTCGCGAAGTTCAGCCGCGCCAAAAGAGAACTCGAACTAATCCAGGTACTCGCCTGATCCGCGTATCCGGCGGGAGCCTGATATTGAAACGGCGGCTCCCCCATGCGTGCCATGAGCCCGAACAGCGGCCGCGCGGCCTCCGTCTCGGCGCCCAAAGCCCTTAGGGTGCTTGCCACCATTTCGAAAGGCGACTTCACCTTCGCGCGGTAGGCCGCCTCAGAATAAAACTCGGGCGAAGTTAGAATCGTCTTTAGAACTGACCGCACATCACCGTTGGTCCTGGCGAACTCCTGGCTGGTGAGGTCTACCAAAGAGCCCGGTGGATCGTCGGCTACGAAACGTCGGCAGAGCTTCGTCGAAATGAATCGCGAGGTCGAAGGGTGCGTGGCCAGGATATGCAGAGCCTGGCGGCCGTCGTCGATACCACCCGCAGTGATCTTGTGGCCGAGCAGCGTTTTGGGACCCTCGTCATGAACGCGCGGGTTAAAGAAGAACTCTGCTTCTTCCCGGGGACGGCGGACAGTCCAACCTGTGAGGCAACGGGCCAACTCCGTAACGTCGTGCTGGGTGTAACCGCCGTCTACGCCCAGGGTGTGCAGTTCCATAAGCTCGCGGCCATAGTTTTCATTGAGGCCACGCTTTTGTCCGTTTGGCCCCGCCGCTTTTAGGAACCCAGGCTCATTTGGGCCGCCGAGGAAACCGGCCGGCATAAATGCGCCCCCAAACCGGCGCCAACCGCCGAAAGCCTCGCGCCTTCCGAGCAACGGCGGCGCCGGATTCGATCCAGGCGCTGAGCTCATCCAGTTGTCGAGGTAAAAGAGCATCGCCGGGCTCTGGGCCGTGGCCACGAGCAGATCTTCAAACTTGCCCAGCGCGTGAGGCCGAATGGTGTCGCGCTCGAACGAGGTCAGCATCCACTTATCGGGACCCTTCTGCGCGAAGATGTTGAAGTGATTCATCCAGAAGCGGACCATCACTTCGTTAAGCTGCCTCTCACTGTATATCGCACGCAACAGGCCCTCCTGGCCCAACTCGGTCAACACTTCGAAAGAAGTATCTGAGGCCCGAGCCGCCGCCATGGCTTCCATGCTTGGTGCCATCGTGGCCGCAGAGGCTCCCGCCGCCGGCTGACCTGCAGATTCCGCAAGCATGCGGGTCTGCTGCAACTGAAGCTGGTTGGGCGCCGGATACTTCCGAATCAACTCGCTCGTAGTCATCGAGAGTGTGGGCAGATTAGCCAAGCGTGTTTCCACGGCCGAGTCTTCCAGCCGCTCAGGATGAAGTTGCTGGTCAAGGAAGGTCTTGAGTCCCAAATCACGCACCCGCTCCAGGTCTCCCGGGCGCGGTCCAAAGGTAATTCGACTCACAAGCTGAATTACCTTGCCCTCGGAATCTAGCGGCGCGTCCCGACGTGCTTCGCCAGCCGGTGAGACCGCGCGACCGCCACCTGCATACCGCTCGTTACTGCCGCCCAGACTTGCCACCGGTGTCGCCATAGCCTTGTCCTGACCGAAACGCCGCTGCTCCAACCTCTTTCAACACAGGGTCCCTGCGAAAGTTGCGCTCCCTGTGTCGGATTTCGAATACTTTTTTTCCAGAGGCAAGAACCTCCAAGTGAGCCGACTCCCAAGGCGACTCGGCCGTCCTAGTGTGCCGTCCCGCGTAACTCTTTGCCGTGCTCCGTCATTCCGAGGGCCTGCCCGAAGAATCTGCTTGTGCAGCGGCTAAATGCAGATTCCTCGCCGCGCTCGGAATGACGGGTGCCCACACTTCGTCGTAACGGATTACGCGGGACGCGACACTGGTCAGGTGAGCCCAGCGAGCACGGTCTTTGTCCTCCCCAGTTTTGAAACCTGTATTTTCTCGAACGATTGTTTACTTGTTGTTCATATTGTCACAATCCTTGCCGGGTCGATTCTACGCTGGCAATTGCTATCTAATTGATGTAATGGCACATTCCAAGTTTGTTCGTATTTCTACGGTCCTCCCGGACCGCTCCAACGTCAGACGCCATACCGTCACAACGCCACGACTGTCAAGACTGGCAGGAGCAATTGAGAATGTGGGAAATGACGATAAACTTGAGAGCGTCTATTTGGGCATGCTCGCTCAAGAGCTTAGACTGTGCAAAAGCAGGGAGACCAGCCACAGGGCTTGCGCTCCGCGCAAAATCCTTACATTCTGCTGGAGATGCCGATCTCTTCCTGGCTGATGAGCGTATACTCGCGATCCGTGCAGGTTCCATCGAGAAAATAGACCATCAGGTGAGTGTCAAGATTGAGCATCCCACCTGACTCCGGTCGACAAAATGCCGCCCTTGATTTTGATCTTTCCTTTGAGTGAACCGTAGAATTTCGCGTGACCACCCGCGGAAATCGGCATCACGCGGGCGATGGGGCGGCCTCGCTTGGTTACCGTGAGACCTTCCGGCGAGAGGTTCTCAAAGAGCCGCAGGCACTTGGCCTTGAATTCCGTTACGCTCATTGAGCGTCTTTACCCGCCCAAGAGCCCATACCGCTTTGATGTCATCGGCGTAGAGCTTCTGGGCTCCATCTACGAGCGTTATTTGGGCAACACCATCCGGCCCACGGCCAAGCAGGTGCGTGTAGAAGAGAAGCCCGAGGTCCGCCACGCTGGCGGGGTCTACTACACTCCCAAATACATCGTGGACTACATCGTTAAAGAGACAGTCGGCCCCCTCATCGAAGGCAAGACGCCAAAGCAGATCGAAAAAATGCGTATCCTCGATCCCGCGTGCGGCTCAGGGTCGTTCCTGATTGGAGCCTTTCAATACTTGATCGACTACCACGTGCGTTACCTCTCCGAGCATCCGAAGGAAGCGCGGGTTCACCCCTTGTTTCCAGATCTGACGCGAGACGAAAGCGGCCAGGCTCAGCTTTCGGTGACTCGCAAGGCCAGGATTCTACGAAACAACCTCTATGGCGTCGATATTGACCCGCAAGCTGTTGAGATCACCATGATGAGTCTTTACCTCAAGGCGCTGGAAGGCGAGAAGTCGCAACTTCCGCCGAAGCAGCATCTGCTTCCCGAGCTTAAGTACAACATCATGTGCGGCAACTCGCTGATCGGGCCGGAAGTTGACGAGCAAGGAGCGCTCTTCGCGGAGGCGGAGAAGGACCGCATCAACGCCTTTAACTGGCAAACGGCTTTTCCGGAGATCATGAAGGCGGGCGGGTTTGACGCCGTCGTCGGAAACCCACCCTACATTCGAGTGCAGACCCTGCAGCAGTGGGCTCCATTCGAGGTCGAATTCTACAAGCAGCGATACAAGGCGGCGAGCTCCGGCAATTACGACATTTACGTGGTTTTTGTGGAGAAAGGCTTAAGCCTGCTCAAAAAGGACGGCACTTTGGGGTTCATTCTGCCGCACAAGTTCTTCAACGCCAAGTATGGTGAACCCCTTCGCGCTCTAATCGCGAAAGGGAAACACTTGAGCCGAATTGTTCATTTCGGCGACCAGCAGGTATTCGAGGGCGCCACGAACTACACATGCCTACTGTTTCTGAGAAAGTCGGGGTGCAAGAAGTTCGAGTACACAAGGGTAGATGATCTAGATGAGTGGCGGACCACAAGCAAGGCGAAGGAAGGCGTAGTCGCCGCGGCTTCGGTGGGCTCCTTAGAATGGAACTTCACGGTTGGTCAAGGCAGTGCGCTTCTCGACAAGTTGAAGGGCATGCCAGTGAAGCTGGAGGACATTACTAGCCGCATTTTTCAGGGCATCAAGACTAGCGCGGACAAGGTGTACATCGTGGACGAGGCGGAACGCAAACCAACGCTGGTGAAGGTTTACTCGCACCAAAAGGAGTGTGACTATTGGTTGGAATCAGGTCTTCTCCACCCTCTGGTGAAGGGCGGAGACAGCAAACGCTATTGCCTAACGCGTACGAAACGGCTAATCCTGTTTCCATATGCAACGGATGGCGATCGAGCGGCCTGCCTAGTTCCCGAAAAGGTGATGAAGTCGAGGTATCCCAAGACGTGGGAATACCTCTTAGAGAACAGGCCATACCTGGAGGGCCGAGAGGGCGGCAACCTGCGCGTCCCAGATTGGTATGCATTCGGGCGCAGTCAAGCCCTGGACGTCATGCCGCTGCCGAAGATATTTACTCCGGACATTGCAGCCCGAGCGTCCTTCTCATTGGACCCGATCGGCGACGCCTTCTTCACGGGAGGCGTTGCAGGCGGTTATGGAGTGTTGGTACTACCGGAGCACTCGCGTGAATACGTCCTCGGGCTACTCAACAGCAGGCTTCTCGAATGGTTCATACGGCAGACGGCCGGCCAGATGCGGGGCGGATATTACAGCTACGAGGCGCGCTTCATTCGCCACCTTCCAATCTACGCAATCGACAATTCCATTCTCAGGGAGAAGTCGCAACACGACAGAATCGTGGCTCTCGTCAACCGCATGTTGGAACTAAGCCGAAAGAGGCACTCGGGCAAGCTCGCGCCATTGGAACTGGCTCGTGTGGAACGCGAGGTCGCTGCTACCGATGAGGAGATTGACGGGGTGGTATACGAACTATACGGAATCACCGATGAGGAGCGCCGCGTAATCGAGGAGGAGCGCAAGAGCGCGACGGCTTGACCCTGGCCGCCCCGTGGGGCATCATTCAGTCATGATCTGGCGCACCGCCGTACACCCCAGACCTGCGGGCAGGTTCTGCGTCACACCGCAAATAGTCCCTCTGCGGAGGTGTTTATGTCCACTCGTCGTGAATTCATAGGTCAGGTTGTTGGAGGTGCGGCCGCCGCAGCCGCTGGCGGAATGTACCCTTCGGCCCGTGTGCTCGGCGCCAATGATCGCGTGCGCTTCGGGCTGATCGGCTGTGGTGGCCGCGGGCAGGAGGATTTCAAGGCGGCCCTCAAGTGTACGAATGTGGAGCCCGTCGCCGTGGCCGACGTTTACACGCGGCGGCTCGACGAAGCCAAGAGCATCGCTCCGCAGGTGAAAACGTGCCGCGACTTTCGCGAGCTGCTGGATGACAAGAGCCTCGACGCCGTGCTGATCGCGACGCCGCAGCACCAGCACGCGCTGAACTTTGTTCCTGCTCTCCAGGCCGGAAAGGACGTGTATCAGGAAAAGACCATGGCCTTCAATCCTGACCATGCCCGCCGCATGCGACGCGCGTTCGAGGGCTCAGGCCGCGTGGTTCAGGTGGGCATCCAGTCCACCAGCAGCGCCACGTTTGAACAGACGAAGTCTCTCATCAGCCCGGATCGCACCGGCGTGGTCACGGCCATTCACACGCACATGTATCGCAACGCGCCTTACGGAGGCTGGAGGCGGCCGCTGCCGGCCGATTGCGACCCGCAGCACGTGGATTGGGCGATGTTCCAGGGCGAGGCTGCGCCGCACGACTTCGATCCCAATCGCGTCATAAACTGGCGCTTCTATTGGGACTACTCGGGCGGGAACGTCTTCGAGAACATGGTTCACCAGGTGGGTTTCTGGTACAAGGTGCTGGGACTGAATGTGCCGCGCAGCGTGACCATGGCCGGCGCCAATTATCTTTCGCCGGACATGCAAGTGCCCGACACCATGAGTGTGGCCATGGACCAGCCTGAGAACCTGCTTTTCAGTTGGAGCTCCGGCTTCGGCAACCGTTACTACGGCTCCACGGACGACCTCCTGTTGGGCAACAAAGGTACGCTCTTGCGGGGTGACGACAGGGTCCGCTACGTCGCTCAGGATCTCCATGGCCACCGCCACGCTCCGGACGCGGAGACCGCCCCGCAAGGTGCGCAGGGCGGCGCTACGCCGGACATCGTGGGCAAGTCCGATACCACCGTGGAACATATGCAGAACTTCTTCGACTGCGTACGCAGCCGCAAGGAACCCAACTGTCCGTTTGAGATTGGATATCGCTCCGCCATCGCCTGCCAGATGGCCAACCGCTCCTATCGAGAGAAGCGGACGGTGTGCTGGGACGCCGAGCGGGAGGAGATTGTGTAACTCGGCATTTCTCGCCGGCATTCGAAAAGAGCACGCTTCAGCCCCGCCGATCCTGCGATCTGTACTCTTGGTGTCCAGCTCTCGGCGCAGCTTTGGAGTGCGGCAGCTTGCTGCCGCTTTCGTCTCGCGAGCTTGCTCGCGGCCACCCTGGGCGTTCGAAGCCAGAGACCGGCCAGCAAGCTGGCCTCACCAAAGCGGCAGCAAGCTGCCGCACTCCGAAACTGCGCCGAGAGCCGAAGACGTAAAATATCCGACGGACGTTTCGGCGGCGGAGCCGAAGTGCCGCCCTTTTCGGATCTTGATGAGAAGTGCGCCCTAGCCACCAGGATGCATGGCATACGCTTCATCCTCGCTTCCAACTCACCTCGTCGCCGCGAGCTCCTCGAGAACGTAGGGTTTGAATTCGACGTCGTGCCGAGCACGGTGCCCGAAGAGGTGCTGCCGGGCGAAGCGCCTGAGACATTCGTGCGCCGCCTGGCTGTGGCAAAGGCCTCGCAGGTGGCTGCATGTGCGCCGCGCGGTAGCGTTGTCCTGGGCGCGGACACCGCGGTGGTGGTGAACGGTGAAATCCTCGGCAAGCCTTTGGACGCAGACGACGCGGCCCGCATGCTGCGGCGACTTTCCGGCCGCAGCCATCGGGTTCTCACTGGGGTCTGCGTGGTGGAAGCGCCGGACCGCATCCACGGCGTCGAGCACGCGAGCACTGAGGTGTGGTTCAGAGACGTCAGCGAGCAAGAGATCCGCGCTTATGCCTCGAGCGGCGAGCCTATGGATAAAGCCGGCGCTTACGCCATCCAAGGAATCGCATCGCGATTCGTAACCCGCATCGACGGCAGCTACTCCAATGTGGTCGGCCTGCCCCTGTCGCTGGTGGATCAACTGTTGAGGCCATTCACCTCGAAGACCGGCTGACGCCGAGCATGCCGCGCCGCTCCCCAGCCAGCATCAGCTCCTTTAGAGTCCGCGTGAAAGCTGTGCTGTAGCGGCGATGTCCCATCGCCGCGCCCGGAATACGGCGGTGAGGACACCGCCGCTACAGCACGAGGTTCAAGTTTTCACCCACTCTCTTCAGGCCGTGGTTTGCGGCATGGGCTTGTGCTAACATTGTAAACTAACCTCAGTACGGTGCGGCGTTTCGAGGCCATACTTTCAGGCCCTGTGGCGGCCGCCTGCTGAAAGGACAAAGCCTATGTCAGGCCATTCCAAATGGGCCACGATTAAGCACAAAAAGGGCGCTCTTGACGCCAAGCGCGGAAAGATCTTCACCAAGCTCATCAAGGAGATCACCATCGCGGCCAGGAACGGCGGCGATCCGGACTCGAATCCGCGCTTGCGCACGGCCATTGCCGCGGCGAAGGCTGAGAACATGCCTGCCGACAACATCAAGCGCGCCGTCCAGAAGGGCACGGGCGAACTTCCAGGCAGCACCTACGAAGAAGCCGTGTACGAAGGCTACGGTCCGGGCGGCGTAGCGCTGATCATGGAGATTACGACCGATAACAAGAACCGAACGCTTTCGGAGATCCGGCATATTCTCTCGAAGCATGGCGGGAATCTGGGCGCCAACGGCTGTGTGGCCTGGATGTTCAACAAGAAGGGTTACGTCGTGGTGGAGAAAGACAAGGCTGATGAGGGTTCGCTGCTGGAACTGGTGACGGAAGCGGGCGCCGAGGATATGACGGAAGACGGAGGGAATTGGGAAGTCTTCAGCCCACCGTCGGAGTTCCATCAGGTGGTGGAGAAGCTCAAGGGTGCTGGCATTACGCCGGCTGCGGCCGAGGTCTCGATGATTCCCCAGACTTACGTAAAGCTGAATGGCAAGGAAGCCAGTCAGATGCTGCGCCTGATGGAAGAACTCGAAGACCACGACGACGTGCAGCACGTTTACGCCAACTTCGACATCGAAGAAGCCGAGATGCACGCGCTGACTGAAGCGAGATGATGCCCAATTCCTCCTGGCCGACGAGAACCGCGTTCGCCGGTTGTCGAGGCTCCCTGGCAACAGAGATTCGTCGGTCGCGGCGGGCCGCGCCGGCTTTCCGGGCCTTGGCTCGACAGGCTCTGGCGCTGCTGTTTGTCTCACTGTCGCTCGCAACGTTTGTGCCTCTCACCGCTCGACCGCTGGCCGCTCCGCATCGCCGCATTTTAAGCGCCCAGGATGCCGGTGCGGACGCTTCCCAAGCGTCCACCGCAAGCGCGCGGATGACTTACACGCGCACGCTCGCCGGTAGCTCTCCCGAGTATTTGGCCGTGAGCGTGAACGCCGATGGCTCGGGCAGTTACGTCGGGCGCCACCTTAATGAGCCCGACCATCCGCGCGCATTGAGGCTTTCTCCGGCCACCACCGAGCGCCTGTTCGCGCTGGCCGCCCAGCTCCGCTACTTCAAGTCGGTCGACCTCGACAGCCACAAGAAGGTAGCCAATCTCGGACGCAAGACGCTGACTTATGAGAACGGCGACGAGAAAAATCAGGTGGAGTTCAACTTTACTCAGGACCGCGCCGGGCGCGACTTGGTGGATCTGTTCGAAGGCGTGGCCAATGTGGAAGAGCAGATCGATCTGCTGGAGTACGCCATCAAGTATGATCCGCTGAGCCTTCCCCAGGACCTACTGGCCATCCAGATCGCGCTGAATCACAACGAACTGGTCGATCCCCAACTGATGGTTCCTTCGCTCCAGGAAATCTGCAGCAACTCGCGCTTCATGCACGTCGCGCAAACCCGCGCACAAGATATTCTCAATCGGGTCAGCCCCACCCAGTGACAAACCGGGGAGCTCGGGCGTCTCGCCCGAGCTGCCGGCGTGCTCGCGTCGGTTAGCCTGCATTTCTCACCAGGATTCGAAAAAGGGCGGGGCTCAGCCCCGCCGAATGCCGTGAAACCGCGCCTTTTGTGTTCCGCTTTCGGTGCAGCTTGCCGGTGGCAAGCTGCACCGAAAGCGGAACACGTCAAATACCTGACGAACGTTGTAACGGCGAGGCTGAAGCCCCGCCCTTTTTCGAACCCTGGTGAGAAATGCAGGTTAGCTGCGAGTGAAAAACGCTATTCCTGCTCGGAGGCGCGGCGCCGCTTGGGATCGATTTGCAGCCGCTTGATCTTCTGATTGAGAGTTGAAAGGGGAATGCGGAGGCGCTCGGCGGCTTCCGTCTGGCTCCAATTGCTGCGGGCCAGCGTTTCCAGGATCAGGCGCCGCTCGTAGCTTTCGGTGATCTCAAACAGCGACCGTCCGTTGATGTCTTCAAACGCCGGCGCGACGGTCCGTTGGCTGGCGCCAACCGAAATCTGCTCGGGCAGGACTCCGGGTTCGAGCACGTTTCCTGCAGCCAACACCACGGCGCGTTCCACGGCGTTTTCGAGTTCGCGCACGTTGCCCGGCCAATCGTAATCCATGAGCAGCTTGAGAGCCTCGGGCGAAAAGTGCATTTCGCTGCGGCCGTTCTCTTTGCTGAAGCGCGCGAGGAAGTGCTCCAGCAGCGCGGGAATGTCTTCGCGGCGTTCGCGCAGAGGCGGCAAGCGGAGTGAGATGACATTCAGCCGGTAGAAGAGATCTTCTCGAAATTTGTTTTCCTGCACCAGTCGTCTTAAATCGTCATTGGTGGCGGCCAGGATGCGCACGTCCACCTTGATGGTTTCGGTACCGCCCAGGCGCATAAACTCGCGTTCCTGAATCACGCGCAGAAGCTTGGCCTGGGTCTCAACGCCGACCGTGCCGATCTCGTCGAAGAAAATGGTGCCCTGATCGGCGATCTCAAATAGCCCACGCTTGGAGGCTACTGCCGAGGTAAAAGCTCCCTTGACGTGGCCGAACAGCGTACTTTCGAGCAGGTCCGTGGGCAAGGAGCCGGTGTTGACCGGCACGAAGGGACGATCCGCCCGCGGGCTGGTGGCATGGATGGTCTTGGCCACCAGCTCCTTTCCCGTTCCGCTCTCGCCGTGGATTAGCACCGTGGCGCGGCTGCGCGCCACCTGGGTGATGAGGTCGAAAACCTTCTGCATGGCCTCGCTCTTGCCCACAATACCCGGCAGGCCGAAGCGCTTCAGGGCGCGCCGCAACTGGACGTTCTCTTCCTTCAGCCGCGTCTTATCCAGCAGATTGCGCACTTCCAGCAGCAATTTCTCATTGTCCCAAGGCTTGGTAACGTAGCTCTCCGCCCCTTCTTTGGAAGCCTGGAAGGCCGTTTGGCTGGAGTCGTAGGCGGTAATCATGATGACGCCGGTATCGGGGCTTTCGCGCTTGAGGCTTTTGAGCACGTCCAGGCCGCTTCCGTCCGGCAGGTTGACGTCAACCAGGGCCAGGTCATACAAGCGGTCATCGAGGCATTTCAAACCCTCCTCGGCGGTGCGCGCCGAGTCCAGGCTGTAGCCCTCTGACCCCAGGAGCTCTTCGAGGCTCTCGCGAACCTCGGGTTCATCATCGACGATCAGAATGGATGGCTTAGAGGGCATGGACGGTCTTTCTCAACGCCGGGAATTCCAGGCGAAACGTGCTGCCGCGGCCCGGCTGGCTTTCGACAACCACGTTGCCGGAGTGCTCGCGGATAATGCCATAGCTGACCGCCAGGCCCAGCCCGGTACCCCGGCTTTTGGCCTTGGTGGTGAAAAAAGGATCGAAGATTTTCGTCAGGTGATCGGGCGCGATGCCGAGGCCGGTGTCACACACCTCGACGCGCACCACACCGTTCTCGCGCTCGGTCACCATCGTCAGTTCGCCGCCCCTCGGCATGGCGTCGCGCGCGTTCACCACCAGATTCATGAACACCTGCTGCAGCTTGCCGGCGTTGCCCCACACTTGAGGAAGTTCCGAAGCGAGTTGCAGGTTCAGGGACACCTTTGACGTCTTCAGCATGGGCTCGACCAGCGAGACGGTTTCCTGAATCACCTTGTTCAAATCGATCTCGGTAAACTCGCTTCCGCTGACGCGCGAAAACTTCAGCAGGCTGTTAACAATCTCGGAGGCCCGGAAGGCCTGCTTCACGATCTTTTCGAGCGTGCGCCAGCGCGGGTCATCCGGTGGCGCCTGCCGCATCAGCATCTGTCCTTGGGATGCGATAACCGCCAGTGGTGTATTCACCTCGTGCGCGACACCCGCGGCCAGCAGACCGATAGAAGACAGCTTGTCCGCCTGGATCAGTTGATCTTCCAAACTCACTCGCTCCGTGAGGTCATTGAAAATCAGCAGACCGCCGATCACCTTGCCGGTCAAATCGGCGAGCGGCGTGGCCGAAACGTTCACCACCAGACTGCGGCCGGCTGCTGTGGTGAGACGGAACTTATAAAGGGAGCGGGCCTCGCGCTCTTCCCCGCTTGCCGGGATCTCATCCAGCAGCTCCGGCGGGAAGACCTCGCTCAACGGCCGGCCCACCGCCTCAGAGCGCTTGAGGCCGTAAAGCTGCTCCATGGCCGAGTTCCAGGACTCGATTCTGCCCTCGAGGTTCAGTGAGAGCACGCCCGCGCTAATGGACTCGATGATGCTCTCGCTGAAGTCGCGCAGCGCCCGCTGCTCCGCAGCCTGCCGCTCGACCGATTCGTAGAGCCGCGCGTTTTCGAGTGCGATGCTGACGTAGCCGGTAATCGTTTTGAGCAAGTCGACGTCCTCACTCGAGAGATAGCCTCCTTGGCGCGTCTTTCCCAAACCGAGATAACCCAGCGTGCGGTCCTTGATCTTGAAGGGCAAGTAGTAATGCAGGTCAAGCTGTTCGATGGTGGCCTGTGCGCCAGGCGATACGCCCAGGACGCGCCGGACCGTCTCAAAGAACAGGTAGCCCTTGGCAAGCTCGGTATTCGACGAGTGCAGGAAACTGAAATCGGGGGATTCGGGCGCCGTGGTGCCGTGCGCCGCGGCCAGGCTCAACTGACCGTCCTCGGAGGCCAGGATTACAACGACTCGTTCCACACCCAGCGTCTCCGCCAGCCTTTCGGTAACCTGGTCGAGCAGCCGGTTCACCCGCAGCTCGGAAGTGAGCTGCCGGGCGAATTGCAGCAGCGTCTGGCGGTAGTCATATCGTTCCGGGTTGAAAAAGCGGTTGATGCGGGCCTGAATCCAGTTCACGAAGGGCTGAAAGACCACCGCCGTCACCATCAACGCCAGAATCCAGCCGCCGCGTCCGAGATCGTGTACCCGACTCCGGAAAAAATCGGCAAATAGGCCGAGCACCGCGAAATAGCCGCCCACGATCACAGCCGTAGCCAACGTGTAGGCAATTCCACGGCGGAAGATGATGTCCACATCCATCAACCGGTAGCGGATGAGAGCGTAGCCAAAGGTGAGGGGAAGCAGGATCAGTGTCAGCGCCGAAAGCTTCATCCAAGGGGCCGGGCTGAAGCCCAGGAAATAAGGGATGGCGTAGAGCGCGGCGAACGGCACAATCGCCACGTAGGTGCCGCGCGTCACCCACTTCAATTGCTGTCTGCGCAGGGGCGTGCGGCTTTGGCGGTAGGACCGCTCCAGAACGATACCGCCCAGGATGAAGAATGCGGCGAGATACAAACTGCCGGCACGATCCGCCAGCCAGAGCGCTTCTCGCACGGCGTCGAACGGACCCCTCACTGCCAGCAGATAAAACATACCCAGCAAGGCAGCAGGCACATACACCAGGACGAGCCACCATCGCCGCTGCCGCAGCGCGGGAAGGGGCTTGGGAAATGTCAGGCAGAAGTGCAGGAAAATCGCGGGCTGCAGCAGGCCAGCGGCGACGTTGAACCAGTAAACCGTCTGATCAAAAGAATTGAGTTTCCCCGTGTAGTGGAAACAATACAGGACAAAAGAGGTGAGGCAGAACAGGTAGAAGTGCCACGATTTTGGGGCTTCCCACCGCCGCAGCAGAATGAAGGCCCCGATGAAAAGGTAAATCAGCCCTACCGCATCGAGGTAACCCCGAAGCGAGTAGGGATCGTGCTCCGGCTCAATGGTGATTTGCGCTTCGATCGACCGGCCGTCACGATCGAGTTCATACCCGAGCTTCGCTCCGATGCCCGCTTCGTAGACGGCTCGGGCAACTTCGTCCGCCTTCGAGGCGGGCGATCCATCGATCGCCTTCAGAACGTCGCCTTCGCGGACGCCCGCCGCCGCCCCCGCGCTGCCGCGGGTGATCCGCCATGCCCGCACTCCGGCTGCTGAGTCTACCCACGACACACCGTCACTGGGCAGTCGGTAGCTGATCTGCTGACGGATGCTCAGGTACCCGTACACCGCGAGCCCAAGGCTCAACAGAGTCACTACAACCGTGGCAAAGCGAAGACTGGGCTTGGGCGCCATAGGCCGACTTCGGTGTTACCCCCTCCGGGCAGAAATCGCCTCCAGCCACGTGTGCACGCTGACTGCCAGTGTAACATGCCTCGCAGGCCAATAGTCATCGTGTTTTCAGTGTGTTGTCAACGTAGGCCCATTGCCACTGCGATTGAATTCCAGAAATAGGATATTGCTACTGATTGTGGAATCATAATGGCCATCGCCGCGATCAATTTGAGAGTCAAAAGCCATCCTGGGTTCGTTTCGTGGGTTCGTTGGGTTCGTTTGCTGGTTTACCTCGTTCGAGAGTGGCCTAAGTCGGGTTCGTTTGGGTTCGTTTTGTAATCGCAATTTGGCCGTTTTTTCAATGTTATCTCTCATTGAATCTTAAGCTTAAGTGTTTTGGGTTCGTTTTTTAGACTGGTATGGCCAGAGACGGCTTTCTTGTAACATAAATTCAACAACAACAATACGTTATGGTTTTGGGTTCGTTTCGATAACACCATAGGGGTGGGGGGGGTGCAAGTCTTGCTCCCGTCAAAATTCATACAAATCATTATTTATCAATAGCTTATTGGCCTTTCTTGGTTCCTAGCACTTGCGACTCCGGCCGACTCTCCACCGTTCCCAGGTCCTCGTTTTCCTCGCCCTGGCTGCCGGGCTCGCAATCCTCGCAGGTCCGAATGATAAGATCCTGGTTTCGTCGACTTGGCTTGGTGCTGTCCTAATTTAAACGTAGCGTTGCCATCTTGGCGGCTATCTGCCGGCTGGAAGCCGGCGTTACAGGTCAAATTAGGACAGTACCTCTGGCTTCTGACTTTTTACTTCTGACTTCCACCTTCTGACTCCCAACTCCTGACTTCCAACTCCTGAATTCCGGCTCTTGATCCTGGCCGCCCCAGCAGCTCCGCGAGCGCTTTTCCGGGGTCCGGTTGCGTAATGAGCCGCTCCCCGATCAGCACGGCGTCAAAGCCCGCGTCTCGCAACCGCTCGAGATCAGCAGCGGTGCCGATGCCGCTTTCACTCACGGTGACACACCCTCGGGGAATGCGCGCGCGCAGGCGCAGCGAGGTTTCGAGGTCCACTTCAAAGGTCCGCAGGTCGCGGTTGTTGACGCCAATGATGTGAGCTCCCGCTCCCATCGCACGGTCAACTTCCACCTCATTGTGCACTTCGACGAGGGCGGCGATTTGCAGCCCCTTCGATAGCTCGATGAGCGAGCAAAGGTTCTTATCCTCCAACGCGGCCACGATCAGCAGTAGGGCGTCCGCGCCGGCAGCCACCGACTCATGCACCTGATACTCGTCGACGATGAAGTCCTTGCGAAGGACGGGCAGCTTGGTGGCTTGGCGGACGGCATCCAGATGGTCAAGCGAGCCAAGAAAGAACTGCTGCTCCGTCAGCACGGAAAGGGCGATGGCGCCCGCCTTCTCGTATCCTTCGGCGATCTCGGCGGGACGATAATTGGAACAAAGCAGCCCGCGCGAGGGCGAGGCCTGCTTCAATTCCGCGATCACGCCGAGACCTTGCCGCGAGAGGGCGGCAGCGAAATCGCGACGGTGGAGAGACGGGTCACGCTGCTGTTGGGCTAATTCCCGGATGCGGCCGAGCGGAGTCGCGTGCTTGGCCGCCGCGACTGCGGCGCGCTTCTCCACAAGGATTTTGTCGAGGAAGGTTCCCATACTCTTATCGGGACTCGGGGCTCGGGACTCGCGAGTCGTGATCCGGGGTTCGGTTTTCGAGGTTCGGTTTTCGGAACTGCTGCCTCGGATTGCAACTGCCTTTAGCGTGCATAGGGCTTCACTCTCGGTTTGGGGTCTCTCTTCCCCACGAGACCCGAGTCCCCAGCCCCGAGTCCCGAAACCCGAACACCGAAAACCGAACCCCGTGTTCCGGCTACTTGGCCACCGGCATTCCGGCCTTTTCCCAACCGGCCAAACCATCCTGATAAACCTTTACCCGGTCGTAGTTGAAGCCGCTGGCCAGCAGGACGCGGGCCCCGGCGCGGCTTACAGCACAGACATCGGAGGTGGCTGCCCCGGATTTGCCGCTTTCGTACAGCACCAGGATCTTGTCCTTGGGCAGAGCCGCCGCGCGTGGCTCGATCTGGTCCACCGGGATGCTCAATGCGCCAGGAAGGTGCCCCGCGGCAAATTGGCTTGCCGGACGGACGTCAATAAACACCGGCTTCGAGGCAGATTGAGAGAGTTGCTGCACGTCGGGTGTATGGATCAGCGCAGGCTGCTGCTTTTTAGCCTCGTCGGCGGTGCAGGCCAGTTCGGCGCTTGGCGAGCTCCCAAACGGGTTGCCATCAGAACTTCCAAAAGCACCGAGACCGCCACCGGATGCGTCGTTGCTGGCAGTTCCGCTCGCTGTTGCAGGCGTGGAGGAAGATCCCGTGGACGCTTGCAGGGCCGGCGCCTTGCCGGCGAGCTGCGCGTCGATTAATTGGCTAAGTTGTGTGTATTGAGTGAGTCCCACCAACTTCTGGTGCCCTATGAAAAAGGTCGGCGTGGCTTGAACGCCTACGGCCTTTCCGTCATCGATGTCCTGCTGGACGCGCGCCCTCACGGTACCGTCCATCAGGCACTGGTCCATCTGCTTCACATTCAACCCAATCTCAGCGGCGTAGCGATCGAGCGCCTGTTCGGTAAGGTCCGCCTGCTCCTGGTAAAACTTTCGCTCGATCTCCCAGAACTTGCCTTGCTCTGCCGCGCACTCGCTGGCCTCGGCCGCCGTCTGAGCATAAGGGTGAATGTCATTGAGGGGAAACTGGCGAAAGACGTAGCGAACCTGGTTCCCGTACTTGTCGAGCATCTGCTGAACCATGGGCTGGGCACTGCCACACATGGGACACTCAAAGTCTCCGAACTCCACCACCGTGAGGCGCGCGTTGGGACTGCCGACGGCGTGGCTATCCGGCCGCACCAGATGTTCGTCGAGTGTCGCGGCCGAGACCTGCGGCAGCACCGGCAGCTCCGGGCGGCTGCTGAGATAGCGGAAGGCAAGCACTCCCGTCACAACCATCACCGCCAGCACCAGCGCAAATTGCCGGCGCAAGGCGGAGCGAGACGTCTGATCGCCCGGGGGATCGGCGGCTCGAAGGTCCACAAGAGCCACCACAAAGATGAGCGTAACGATGGCGGCGGAGCCCAGGCACCAGGCGCAATAGGCGTGAATCACAAAGGCTTCAAGCCCCGTGAGGTAAATGGAAAATGCGAAGCCGGCGCCGGAGATGAGCACGGTAGCCAGTCGCGCCAGCCGCCGTGCGCCGGGTGAAACAAGCCAGCCCTGAGTGAGCACTGCCACCAAGAGGACGGCGTACATCAACACGCCATAAACGGGCAAAGGCCGGCCCGCCAGATGAGCATAGTGGCTGGCCCTCACCACGTCGCAGCCGATGCCCGTGCACACCAGCGGGTGCGAGGGGGAGGCATACACCCAGAGGAGATAAAGAGCGTCAAAAAGGCCCGCCAACGTCAGGCCCAAAAGCAGAACTTTGCGCATGTCTTGATTCTCACAACGAGCGCCCAACCCGCACCCGCCCGGTTGGGCAATTCGCAGTGGTCCCCGTATGTCACCGTACCGTGAGAAGGCGCAATTTGGAAAGAGGATGCCTTGGGGGAAAGCTCCAGTGGTGCAGTTCGCTGTAGCGGCGCTCGATGAGCGCCGAAGTCGTTGAAAGAACAAGGTCGGCGGTCATAGACCGCCGCTACAGCCTGTATTTTTCACAGGTTCCCAACCTTGGGTCGACGTTGGCCGGGGCAAGCCCTGGCGCGCGTTACAAGGGTCTACTGTGCGAACTGCACGCTCCTCAACATGCTCTCAAAGGTTGGGCGGAAGCGCTCGAATTCGGATTGAGGCGCCACAAAGACGAAATACACCAGGGCTCCGCGCGGGTGAGGAGCAGTAACCAGCCAGTCGCGCTCTTTCTGGGGCTGGCCATTCGCATCAGGGAAGGGTGATGTGGACTGTATGATGACTGACCGGCCCTGAACGCCCGAGACAGTAATGGGCTGGGCTTTGGCCACCTGGCTAAAATCACCGCTGCTCTGGAAGGCGCGCACAAGCTCAGCCGTCCGCTGATCGATGTTCATGGCTTGCCCATTCTGCGCCCTCACTCCGCTCACCATTACACCATAGCCGAGAGCGTTGCCGGTGACGCCCGCCGGAGGCGCAATTCTGATGCCCTGGCTGTTTTTCGCGGGGGGCATCAGTTGCCAGTTGTCGGGACGCGCCATCTTCATGGCACCCAAGTCACTGTTGACGAGCCGCGAACTGGGCAAGACACTTTGCAGGCCGACCGGCCCCGCCGTGGCTGTTGGTTGAGCAAAAGCGGGAGTAGCAACCCCCGCCCCCGCTGCGGGCTTGAAGAAGGCCCCATTCTGCCTGTTCAGTTTTGCCCATTCGCCGCTCTTGGCTCCCTGCGCGATCTCCTGCCCCGAATACGCCCTCACCCCCGTGGCTTGCTGATGCACCGAATTGAACGCGGCGCTGCCCGTGCTGTAAGTCTTTGGCGGCCAGGGTGCGATCTCTTTCTGGATCGCCAGCTCACGGTTTCCCGGGTTGGGATGGTCACTCAAGAACTGTGGAGGAGCGGAACCTTGGGCTGCGAGCTTCTTGAAGAAATCAGCCAACGCCTGGGGGTTGTAACCGGCCTTGTACATAATGATGGCACCCACCGCGTCGGCCTGGGCCTCGTCGCTGCGGGAGTATTTTAGGATTATCCCCTGTGCGCCAAACTGGATGCCTTCCTGCGCCAGCGAACCTAGCGTTCCCTTCGTGGTGGCGCCCAGAATGGCTCCGGCAATGCCCGCGATCTCGGCCGTCGTTTTCTCCTTTCCGGCTTGTTTAGCGGAGTGCTGCATGTAAACGTGGGACATCTCGTGCGACATCACGCCCGCGAGCTCTGCCTCATTCGACGCTGCGGTGATGGTGCCGATGTTCACGAACATCTGACCGCCAGGCAGTGCGAAAGCATTAATCTCTTTCTGCGGAATAACGTGAAATTCGAACGGCCACGAATGCTGAGGAGGAATGGTGGCCACCAGTTTCTGCCCGAGTTGCCGAACATACTGAGTCTCCGGACTGCTGTCGGGCAGCACCGGCATCTGCTGATAAACCTGGGCGCCGGTCTGGAAGCCCAATTGGATCTGCTGTTCCCGGCTCAGGGGTGCCTTTCCGGGGTCTGGGAGCTGGGGGCCTGCAACCACTGCATACACCGCAGAGGCCAGCAGCAGGAGTGCTATCGTTATCGATACGCGTCGGGCGGTTGCGGCTATTTGAATCATCGTACGGTTCCCGACTAACAGATCGGGCCTCCATTCAGAAACATACCGCCGGCGGCGTCTGAATTCAACTGTCACTAGCCGCTTGCTACGCCGCACTGAGCTGCGACGTGCAATTGGGGCAGCGCGTCGCGGCGATCGGGATATTCATTTTGCAATAGCCGCATTCCTTGGTGGTGGGCGCCGCGGCCGGCTTAGGCAGGATGCGGTTTACCCACTTGATGAGCATGAAGACAGCGAACGCGACGATGAGGAACTCAATCACCGTATTCAGGAAGGTACCGTAGTTAAGGGTCACCACGTGGTCTGCCTTGGCTTGAGCCATGGTGTCGTGGAGGTGTTCTAGAGACAGCGGAAGAACGAGGCTGGAGAAGTCAACGCGGCCGATAATCATCCCAATGGGCGGCATAATGATGTCGTTCACCAGCGAGGTGACGATCTTTCCGAAGGCCGCGCCGATGATGATGCCCACCGCCATATCCATGACGTTGCCTCGCATAATGAAAGTCTTAAACTCTTTCCACATGGTTAATTCTCCTTTTCTGTAGTGCGCTTTACCCCTCGGCCCCACAAAATGCCACGCGCTATCCTATGTGGGACGGCGCCTGCAGGTCAACTTGGGGACTTGGGGGTGGCTTGTATCACGCGCAAGCGGCGCGGGGCTATACTGACATTAGGCGCGAGGCCTGCGAAGGGTGTCGGGTCCTGGAGGTTGCATGGGCACGAAGACGATGATGACGGCCGAACAATACGCGGCACTTGATGAGCCCGATGGCGTCCGCTGCGAACTCAGCGAGGGGGAACTGATCGTGTCGCCATCACCGATGTTATTTCATAACCTGATCGCCAACCGGATTAACCTGCCACTGACCGGCTTCGTCCATCAGAACAGGCTCGGCGAAGTCGTCATGGAGACGGACTTCCAGTTGACCGAGGATACCGTTCGCCGCCCGGATGTTGCCTTCATCAGCGCCGAAAAGTTGGCGCACATCGATCCCCACAAACGCTTGCAAATCGCTCCCGACCTTGCCGTGGAAGTCGCCTCGCCTTCGGACCGCCCCGACGATCTCATGCACAAGGTCCAGCAGTACCTGAACGCCGGCACCGCCACGGTGCTGGTGATTTACCCCGAAGCTCACCTCGCTTACCTCTATCGCGGTCACGGTAAGGTCGAGGTATTCGAGAAGGGTCTGATCGAACTCCTGCCCGGATTCACGATCGATCTGGACGAGATTCTTGGCTGACTCCGGTAGGCCAGGGAGGTGCGCATGGGCACGAAAGCGATGATGACGGCCGAACAATACGCGGTACTTGATGAGCCCGACGGCGTCCGCTACGAACTCAGTGAGGGGGAACTGATCGTGTCGCCATCACCGATGTTATTTCACAACGAGGTTCGAGACGAAATTGCCTTCCGTCTGCGGGAATTCGTTAAGCAACACAGGCTCGGGCAAGTCACCATGGAGACGGACTTCCAGTTGACCGAGGATACCGTTCGCCGCCCGGATGTTGCCTTCATCAGCGCCGAGAAGCTGGCGCACATCGATCCCCACAAACGGCTGCAAATCGCTCCCGACCTTGCCGTGGAAGTCGCCTCGCCGTCGGACCGCCCCGACGATCTCATGCACAAGGTCCAGCAGTACCTGAACGCCGGCACCGCCACGGTGCTGGTGATTTACCCCGAAGCCCATCTCGCTTACCTGTATCGCGGCCACGAGAGCGTCCAGGTGTTTGAATCGGGTCCAATCCAACTCTTGCCGGGATTCACCCTTAACCTCGCCGAAATCTTTGGCTAACAGCTCGCTGGCGGTCCCAGTCACGATTTGTCTGGTGGAGGGCTGTTGTCCTGGCGGAAACGCCTCTACCTCCAAGATGACAAATGACTTACATGCCGTGCGTCGCAGCGAAACGGACTGACCCTATACGCGCCCGTGGAATTTGTTTGGGTAAAGGTCCGTGGACGACCGCCGATAACCTAAGCGGAGTCATTGTATGTCGGAATTTCAAAATCCCGCGATCTTTCGATCCGTCTTGGATAGCCTGCACACCGGAGTCTATCTGGTTGATCGTGAAGGGACCATTGTTTTCTGGAACGATGGCGCGGAGAGAATCACGGGCTATCTGCGCGAGGATGTTGTGGGGCGCTACTGCCGCGACAAGATTTTAGCGCACGATGGCGAATGCGAAGCAGGCCTCTGCAGCGCTCTGTGCCCACTCGCTCGCACGGCGGTTGACGGCAAGATCCGGGAGGCGGCCGTTGAAATGCGGCACCGGGCCGGGCACCGGATTCCCGTTTGGCTGCGAGCAGTGCCCATCCGGGACGAATCGGGCGTCATCGTTGGCGCCGCCGAAAGCTTCGATGAACGCGTCTTCGCCAGGGAAGTGGTGCACTGTGAGTCGGAGCGCCCGGTTCACACCTGCCTGGACGAGGTCACCGGCTTGGCGCTTGAGGAGCATACCCACTCCTGCGTTAAGGAACACATCGCCGCCTTTGCGAAGGAATCCATCCCCTTCAGCGTACTGTGCATTGAGATTGATCGTCTGGAGCAGTTCAGGACGACGTACGGCTGGGAAGCGGTGGTCTCGATTTTGCGCGTCGTATGCCAGACCTTGAAGGATACCTTACGCACGTCTGACTTTCTCGGGCACTGGAACCAGCGGCGGTTCCTAGCCGTCCTGCCCTGGTGCAGCACGAGCGAGCTATCCGAGGCGGCAGAGCACCTGAGGAAAATGGTGGGCTATTCCGGCATTCGCTGGTGGGGCGACCAGTTGCACGTCACGCTTTCGATGGGCGGCGCTACGGTCCGGCAAACTGACACTGCGGAATCACTCGTCCAGAGGGCAGAGAACGCTTTGAAAGAGAGCCTCCAGGAGAGGGGCACTTGCGCGGTTATTACTCTTGAACGGAAACCTAAACTCGTTGAGGTCTGAGTCATGTTTGCAATTATCGGAATTGTAGTCGTCTTCGGCGCCGTCCTGGGTGGCTATCTCATGGAGCACGGCAAGCTCCTGGTGCTGGTGCAGCCTGCCGAGTTGCTGATCATTGGCATGGCGGCGGTGGGTACGCTGCTGATCGGTAACCCGCTTCACATCTTGAAGGGGGTCGGGGCGGGACTCGGCGGCGTGTTCAAGGGATCGAAGTTCACCAAAGAGTGGTATCTGGACTCCTTGAAGATGCTGTACGAGCTGTTTAATAAGGCGCGCCGGGAGGGACTGGTGGCGCTTGAAAGTGATACCGAGACCCCCGACAGCAGCCAGATCCTCACCAAGTATCCGGCTTTCCTCGAGGATCATCACGCGCGGGACTTCGTATGCGACACCTTACGCATGGCCATCAGCGGAGGCGTGGACCCGTTCGATGTGGACCAAATGATGGAACTCGACATGGAGGTTCATCACCATGACTCCGGCCAGCCCGTGGCGTCGCTGAGCAGCATGGCAGACTCGCTGCCCGGCCTCGGCATTGTGGCGGCCGTGCTTGGCGTCGTGATCACCATGGGCGCCCTCGGCGGGCCGCCTGAGGAGCTAGGCCACAAAGTAGCTGCTGCTCTGGTGGGCACCTTCCTGGGAATCCTGCTGTGCTACGGCTTGGTGGGACCTATGGCTGCGAACATGGCCAAGGCTGCCGACGAAGAGCAGGCGTACTACCACGTCATGCGAGTGGTCATGGTGGCCTTTATTAAGGGGACTTCGCCGGTGCTGGCAATTGAAATCGGCCGGCGCGCGGTGCCGGGTCACGTCCGTCCGAGTTTCCAGGAGACCGAGCAGTATTGCAAGAACCAGTCAGCAGCGCCGGCAGCGGATGCCGCGGCCGCTTAAGCGAGACTAAGGATCCCATGTCAACAGCACGGCCAGTGATCATCATCAAGAAGAAGGGCGGGCACGCCGGCCACCACGGAGGCGCGTGGAAGGTGGCTTATGCCGACTTCGTCACCGCCATGATGGCGCTCTTTATTGTGCTATGGCTGATGAGCTCCAGCAACACCGTGAAACAAGCCATCGGGGGCTATTTCAGGGATCCGAAGGGTTCTTCCAAAACGGCCGGAACCAACTTGGTGGGCACGGGTCAGAACTTCTCGCTCTCCAAAGGCGACCTCAAAGACATCAAGGCGACGCTGCAGAAGGCCATCCAAAAGATGAGCGAGTTTGACAAACTCAAAAACCAGATCGAGTTCACCATCACCCCCGAAGGATTGCGAATCGAGCTGCTGGAAACCAAGAACGGAACCTTCTTCGACGTGGGCAGCGCCGAGCTCAACCAAAGCGGCAAAGACTTGTTGATCATTCTGGCGCAGCAGCTCGGAACGTTTCCCAACAAGATTTCCATCGAAGGCCATACAGACTCCAAGCCTTACTCGGGCCGCAGCAACTACTCGAACTGGGAGCTCTCGGCGGACCGCGCCAACGCTGCCCGGCGGCTGATGCAGGACCAGGGACTGCGGCCGGACCAGGTGACTCAGGTAAGGGGTTTCGCGGATCAGAGGCCGCGCGTAGCGGACCACCCTGAGGATCCTTCCAACCGGCGAGTTTCGCTCATCGTGAACAACTTCACAAAACCTGAAAGCGCATCCGGCACCCAGGAGCGCAGCCCGGTGGTAGGCGGCGCGACGGCCAGTGTCGAGGCCGAACAGGGTAGCCCCCAACAGCCATAGTCAGGCCGCGGACACTTCGCTGGCCTCTTCGCAAGCCCCAGGCAGAGATCCGCGAGCCAAGCTCGCCCGCGAACGAAGTTCGCCGTAAGGTTTGTACACTTGAGGCCCGAAGGGCCGCCCTATCAAAGCCCTGGGCAACGCCCGGGGTGATCTGCCAAGCCCCACCACACGCGAAGCCCTGAAAGGGCGAACCCAGACAAAACCGTTCAGTCCCACAGATAACGTTTGTCATACTTGACGTCATCGTGCTCCAGGAACCGTCGAGGTGGAGACAATTAAAGTAGGCTATGACGGGGACTTTGGGGGAACAGTTCGCATGACATAATTACTAGACAAGTAACAGGTCGCTGCAGCAAAATTACCGACCGAAACCGTTAGGTTATTGAAAACAAAGGACCGGCTGGCAAGAAAAGTGAGAAACCGAAAAGCGCAGCCCGCGGCTCCGGGGTTCGGGTCGGGTCAGGCGAGTCGGCTTGTTCCCACTAAAAATCCGGAAATTTTCATTTCATGGCGACCAAGCTTTCAGCGTTTTACCATACGCTTCCGAGACCAAATCCTGCGATTCGTCGCGTTGTTCAGAATGACAGGCCTTGGACGCGCCCGTACCGCCCGAAATGCCGCGTGCGTGTATCGATTTCTGTGCTAACGTTTGTGGGGCGAATCCTTGGCGGCGCCCAGACGAATCTCACGAGCGCCGCAGCGCCCGCCTTACATGACGCCGCCATCCGCAACCTCGTCTTCGCGCGCTCCATCACCTGACCAATACCCGAGCGACGCCGATTACTCCGAACGCGCGGTTTCCGTCGGACGCTTTCGATGGGTGATCTGCGCTCTTCTTCTGTTCGGGACCACCAAGAACTACATGGATCGCCAGGTTCTCGGCATTCTCAAAATGACCTTGCAGCACGACCTGGGCTGGAACGAGATCGACTACAGCAATCTGGTGTTCGCCTTCCAGGCAGCCTACGCGCTTGCACTGGTGGCTGTGGGCCGCGCGGTGGACCGCCTGGGAACCCGCAAGGCGTATGCGGTAATCATGGTGTTCTGGAGCCTGGCCTCGATGGCGCACGCCGTCGCGCATTCGCTCACCGAGTTCATTCTGGCTCGCACAGCCTTGGGGTTGGGGGAAGGTGGCGTGTTCCCGGCCAGCATCAAGGCCGTGGCGGAATGGTTCCCACGCCGGGAACGCGCCCTGGCCACAGGCTTGTTCAATGCGGGCACCAGTCTGGGCGCGATTGTCACGCCGCTGATCGTCCCTTGGATCACCATTCATCTAGGCTGGCGGGCAGCCTTCCTTATCGCCGGCGGTCTCGGTTTTGTGTGGCTGATTTTCTGGCTTGCGCTGTACCGGAGGCCGGAGGAGCATCCGCGTTGCTCGCAGGCCGAACTCGATTACATCCGGCAGGATCCGCCCGAGGAGCCTGGCCATATCGCTTGGTTGAGCATTGTGACACATCGCCAGGCTTGGGCCTTCATTCTGGGAAAGTTTCTGACGGACCCCATCTGGTGGTTCTACCTCTTCTGGGTTCCGGACTTCCTGCAACGCGATCACGGCCTGAACCTGATGCAAATCCCGCTCCCTCTGGTCGTTATTTACCTCATTTCGGACGCAGGTAGCGTGAGTGGAGGCTGGATTTCCTCTCACCTCATCAAGGCCGGCGCGACCGTGAATGTGGCGCGCAAGACCGCGCTCGCCATTTGTGCCGTCTGCGTGCTGCCGATGATTTTGGTTTATCGCGTCGAAAGCTTGTGGACGGCGGTGCTGCTCATCGGTCTTGCAACCGCGGCCCATCAGGGATTTTCCGCCAATCTCTTCACCTTGACGTCGGACATGTTTCCCAAGCGGGCCGTCGGATCGGTCGTAGGCATTGGCGGTATGGCCGGAGCCATCGGCGGCATGCTGATCGCGAAGATCGTGGGATATCTTTTACAGTGGACGGGCAGCTACCGCGTTCCATTCTTTATTGCCGGCACCTCCTACCTGGTGGCCGTGGCCGTAATTCATCTGCTGGCTCCACGGCTTGATCCGGTACGCATCGGCAACGAGGCGCCAGCATGACCGTGGTGATATGATTCCGGTGCCAGGTGTTAGGTGCCAGGTGCGAGGTGCCAGGTGTCAGGTGCCAGGTGTCAGGTGTTAGGTGCCAGGCGTTAGGCGCCAGGTGTTAGGTGATAGGTGTTGGAGGTCGGGTGTGAGCGGCTGGGTGTTTCAGATGTCGCAGGCCAGGTGTGAGAGTTTTTAGGCTTCGTGGTCTAGAGCTCGCGTCGCGGAACCGAGAGCCTAGGGTTCTGAACCCCGAGAGGCACAGCAGACCTGATGGCCAGCCCCTAAACGCTAACACCTAACACCTGGACACCTGGCACCTGACACCTGACACCTAGAAGAGGAGAGGTACTGAAATGGAGAAGCACAGTGATGATCTCACGCGACGGGAATTCCTTAAAGAGGCCGCGGCAGTGAGCGCGGGCCTGGCCGCATTTGGAGGATTAACGCCGGCCAAAGTCTTGGGCGCCAACGATCGCATCCGGCTCGGTCTGCTGGGCTCGGGTGAGCGCGGAACCTACGACATGAAATTGTTCAAGGGTAACCCGGATGTCGAGGTCGTGGCCGTCTGCGACGTCTATGAACCCCATCGCTTGCACGCGCAGGAGGTGGCAGGAAGCCAGGCGCAGGTACACACCGACTACCGCGAGGTGCTCGACCGCAAGGACGTAGACGCGGTTCTCATCGCCACTCCGGACCATTGGCACAAGCAGGTGCTTATCGACGCCGTGCACGCCGGCAAGGATGCCTACTGTGAAAAGCCGATCATGCATTCCATCCCCGAAGGCGTGGAAATGGTGAAGGCGGTGAAGGAAAGCAATCGCTTGGTGCAGACGGGCACCCAGCAGCGTAGTTGGCCACATTGGATTCTCGGGAAGCAGCTTGTTGATGACGGGATGCTGGGTCAGATCACTTTCGTCCACACGTACTGGTATCAGAACTACTTTGAGGATAGTGGCTGGATGAAGAAGAACGCCGTGGACGCATCGAAGTTAGACTGGAAAATGTGGTTGGGCGATGCGCCGGAGCAGCCTCTTACTGAAGAGAAGTTCGCTCATTGGAGATTCTTCTGGGACTTTGGTGGCGGCATTCTCACTGATCTGCTCACGCACTGGATCGACGTAATTCAGTGGTACCTCGGCCAGCCACTCCCCCAGACAGCGACGACCACGGGAGATCTTTACCTGATGAAGTGGCAGTGTCCCGATACCATTACAGCCTGCTATGAGTACCCGGGAAACACCATGGTGACGTTTACGGGTGCGCTGAGCAACAGCATCGATGACGGCGGCATTGTGTTTCGCGGCACAAAGGCTACCCTTAAGATTGACCGTGCGCAGCTCCTGGTTTATCCCGAGGGAGCCCGCTGGCAGGATGGCGCACTCTATCCGGCGCCCGAAGTCCACGTCAGGTCTCAGCACGACGGAACCATCGAACACGTCGCGAACTTTCTCGATTGCATGCGCTCACGCAAGGCGCCGAACGCTAACATCGAAGTCGGCTTCGAGGCCGCGCGAGCCTCGTGGATCGGTAACATTGCACTCAAGCGCGGCTTGAAGACGGTGTGGAATGAGGCCGAGGCGAGAACCAACTCCTGAGGATGGCTTCGGAGCAGGCTTACGGGCTCCTTCCGTCACCCACGAAAAGCAGAAGGCGGAACTTCCTACTTTGCTCAGATTAGGAACTTCCTATTTTGCCTTGACCGTCAATGATCGAGCTCCTCCAGCATCTTCTGAGCGAGAGCGTGGCCCGGACGCTGGCTGAGGAGCTGTTGGAGCACGGTCTTCGCCTTCACGGGGTCTCCTTGAACCACGTACACCTTGGCGAGGTTGATGTAGCACTGGTCATACTGAGGCGCGGCGCGAATGCAGCGGTTGAGGGTTTCGACGGCCCCATCAAGCCGCTGGCTGCGCACCTCGAGGACGCCCAGGTTGTTTAGGGCGTCGGGGTAGTCGGGGCGAATCTGCAATGCCTTGGTGAGGTATCGATACGCCTGCTCGCTGTTGTTCTGCTGCGCAAACACCATGCCCAAACCGTAGTTGGCGTCAGCATCTTCGGGGTCAGCCTTCAAGGCCGACTCAAACGCCGTCTGCGCTTCCGTCCAGCGGCCTTGACGGCGGTAAACACTGCCAAGGTTATCGAGTGCGATCACGTTATTGGGATTTTGCCGGATAGCCTCCTGAAGGTCCTTGAGGGCTTCGTCGTCTCGACCCGCCTGTGCCGCCAGCATCCCCAGATTGTTCCAGGCGTTCGGCCAGGTGTCGGGATAAGCGGGCGGGTACTTGAGGGCCTGTTCGAAGTTTTCGCGCGCGTCGTTCGGCATCTCCTTCTTGAGATACGCCATGCCCAGCAAGTAATGCGCTTCAGCGCTCTTCGGATCCTTCTCCAGTGCAAGCTGGCAGAAAGTGAGCGCCTGATCGAAGTAGCCCCGCTCCAGGAAAATGAGCGCGTAGGTGAAGTGGTTGTGACTGAACTCGCCGGCGTACCAGTCGCCAGGAAAGGGAAACCCCTTCGCCATTCGCTCCGCCGCGCTCGCCGGAACTTGACGAGCATCACTTTCCACAGTCTCAAGCGGCACGGGACCCTGATAGACCTTGACGATCGAGCCGTTTGGGTCAACCAGGAACGCCGTGGGAATCCCTAAGTCCCGCCGCCGGTCAAACAAGTAGCGGTAGATGATGTTGTAGACCGCCACGGTTTCTTCCGAGCCGAGGAGCACCGGGAAGGAAATCCTGTGTTCACGAACATACGCACTCACCAGGTCTGGCTGACTGGAATCGTCAACATTGAGGGCCAACAACTTTAGGCCTTGTGCCGCCCACTTCGCTTGGCGCAGCTGCAATCCGTTCAACTGGTCTGCGGCAGCCGGCGCCTTCATGGCCCAAAAGTAGAGCAGCACCGGTCCGCCGCGTAAACCAGCAAGCGTGTAAGGACGCCCGTCGACACTTGTAAGCGAAAAGTCAGGTGCTGTGAGGGGTGCCAGCAGCCACGTCTCAGCCGCGGAAGGCAACGGCGGCGACACTTGCTCCACTGAGATGGCGTCAGGATTCGATGTCCGGGCGACGCTGCGAAAGGGCTCGGCGTGAAATTCATCAACGCCCTCTTCAATCAGGATACGATGTGCCGCGGACAACTTCTCAAACTGCTGAAGTGCACCGCTCGGCCAGCGCACCGTTGCCCGGATTGGACTCGGCTCCGACCCAAGACCAAAGAAAATTTCCTTGGAATGCTGTGAAAGAAACCCAGAGCCTGCTTGCAGGAACTTCACCTGCCGCAACTTTCCGGCCTCGACGGTAATCGAGGCGCCGATGGCGTCGCGATTGCTCTTGTGGCCCTTCAGCCGGAACGATATCGCGTTGGCGGCGCTTGCCAACTGGTTTTTGAGGACCCGCAGTTGAGGTCCGCTGCGATTCTTCAGGAAAACTTCAAGTCTGCCGTCATGGTCAAAATCCGCGAGCGCAAAGGCGCGGCTATCATCGATGAAATCAAGGCCAACACTCCCCGAGATGTCGGAAAAGGTTCCGTCGCGATTATTGGCGTAAAAGTTGTTTCTCTCGTAGCCGGACCAGGTACCGTCCGCGCGAATCAGCTCGTTGATGGCGTTCCAGCCCTGCTCATACTTCGGCGTCGGCTCCGCTTTAAGCGGGGTCTCCGCTACGACCTGGCGCCAAAAGAAACTCGAAAGATCGCGCCGATTCGGGCCGGAGATCATTCCGTTAGCGATGTAGAGGTCAGGATAGCCGTCGTGGTCGAAGTCCCAGGAGTCGCTCGACCACGCCCAGCGGCCCATCCCGACCCGAGAGGCGCCTGTCGCGTCCGAAAGGTGACCGTTGCCGTCATTATGAAACAGCGAGTTTCCCATAGCGTGTTTGTGGAGCATCTCCCGAATCTCGGTGGAGGCTCCGTTTGCGAACGCTGGCTGCGCACTCAGTCGCTCGCCGGCCGCCGTCCACATATCGGCCACATAGAGGTCCTGGCGGCCGTCGTTGTCGTAGTCCCACCAGCACACGCTCATGCCGGCTCCCACGTCCTCCAAGCCGGCCTCGCGGGCTACGTCAGTGAAAGTTCCATGCCCGCTGTTGCGGTAGAGGTTCTTCCTGCCGAAATCGTTCACCACGTAGCAATCCGGCCAGCCGTCGCCGTTGTAATCGCACCATCCGCATGTGAAGCTGTAACGGTTATTGTTCTGATTCATGCCCGTTGCAGCGGTCACGTCCGTAAAGGTGCCGTCGCCGTTGTTGCGCATCATGAAGTTCGGCGGCCCGTTTTGCGCGTCGTAGTACGGCGCGGGAAAGTGGTACTGATTAAGCCCCAGGTAGTAGCTGTAAAGGCAGAAATAAATGTCGAGCAAGCCGTCGCGGTCGTAATCCGCAAGCGCCGCGCCGGTAAACGTGCCTTGCGGATCGCTGGCAAAGCGGAAGGCATCCGGCTTCAGGCGAAACCGACCGTTACCTTGGTTCAGAAACAGCAAGGGCCCGTCGACCCGGACCACGATCAGGTCCTGGCGCCCGTCGTTGTCAATGTCGGCGAAAAGTGCGCATGGGCAGTTGTCGAGCACGCCCACGCCTGCTGATTCGGTGATGTCTTCAAAGGTTCCGTCGCCGCGATTGTGGTAAAGCCGGTTGGGAAGCCCGGCGGGCTGGCATACGTAGAGATCGTCAAACCCGTCGTTATCGATATCCCCGCAGCAGATGCCGTTGTTGCCGTAAACATCGATGTGGCTGGCGCCGTCAAGGAGGGTCCGCCAGTAATCACTCCCCGGCAGCATTTGCTCCTTGTAGGACGCGTTGCCGCCCAGGACCTGGGCGGTGATGTCGATGAAGACGGGCGAGGCGGCGCGGCTTTCAGTCTCTTCGATTGCCTGCCACTTTCGAGCTCGCCAATTTCCCGTCGGGTCACTTTCCCACTCGATTTCCCACTCACCAACACGCTCGCCGCGAAAGAAACCTGCACCCGTGCCCACAAGATCGTAACGAACGCGCGTCTGGGCCACAGTCGTAATCGGCGTCGCTCCGCCCGCCGCTGATATCGCGGTCAGCTTAAACTCAGCCGTCAGAAGTTTCGAAAAGGCGCTGGTGAAGGATTGCAGTTCAGCGAGGAAGCCCTGCTTTCCTACGGCTCCCGTCTCCGAAAGCTTGTTGCGATAGACCTCGAGACCTGCTAACGGCCGTAGCGCTAGCCGCTGCGCGGGATGCAGGCTCGATCCTTGGAAGTCGGGCGAAAGCGAGTCGCCGATCGCTGTGACGCCGGCTGGCGATTGCAACAAGGCCGAGTTCCACTTCGCCAGCACGCCCTCGATCTCTTCGGCGTACTTTTCGCTGATGAAGGCATCGAGGCCAGGCTCAACTTTACGGAGAACTTCGTCGAGCGGCGGCCGGAGGCGATAATGCGGGGTTACACGAAATTCCTGCGTCTGAAGGAAGTCGGCTGCCGGTTGGGTATCGACGCCAAGCGTCCGGCCGGCTGCGAACCGGTGCTTCAACAGGGATGCGGAAGCGAGCCCGCCCGGAGCCCAGCAGAGCGAATGTGCCAGGAAGGCCCGGCGGCTCAAGCCGGCTGGCAGCAGCCATTTTTCGTCTCTCGCCAGTTGCGTAGCTCCTTCGGGTGGCAGGAGAGCCCCCCGGATTCTCCATCATAGACCGGCACCGCGCGTTGACACCACGCATCCCACGTGTGGACGTGTGGATCCCCAAAAGCATTCGTCGCAGCGGGCGGTTAGAATGGATGTAGAGATTGGTTGCTACGCTGCTCGGGGATCGTACATGAGGTGACACAGAATGGACTTCGCGCCTTCTCGCGGTCAGTTGATGCGATCTCAGCCACGGCGGTCGGCGCTCACTCTGGTTGTGCTTTTGGCGGCGTTCGGTCCTCTGACAGGATCAGCCCAGCCACTGCGGATATTCTTCGGGGACTCTACGCACCCACTCGTCAGCGGTGAGGCGTGGTTGGTTGCGAACCGCTGGGGAGCTAACCCGGGAGTTCTGGTTGCAACGATTCGAAACGGCGAGCTGGAAGAACGGCCATCCGTCCAGTTTCCGCCATATTGGGAGCAGGCCTTCGACTACAGGCTTCTCCTGGCCGTCGCGAATCGGCCTGTTGCACCGCCGCCTTCGCTGGTTGAGGACGATGCCTATAGCGCCGTTGGTACGCCAGACTATTTGCAGCGCTTCTCGACCATTTACATTTCGCCTCCGCTGCCAGCCAAGAATCTCGGAAGAGACTGGCCGACCGCCCTTCACCAGATCGGCGGCCTCAACGGCGGTGACCTTGTGCTGGCAGCGCCTGTTCGACGTTCAATCCGCCTCCTATACCCTGACGGAAGACCTTTGGTGGGCGCACAGGTGGGTGTCCGTCTGTATGGATCAAGCCGAAATCATTGTGGTGTGGCTGTGGGTATCACTTTGGGAACCTTCACCACGAATGCTGACGGAGAGCTGGCTGTGGTCGCCCCCACCGCCTCACTCGCCCTCTCTATACCGTACTACGAGGTAAATGCCGGCGGTCCGGCGGGAGAGGCATTTTCAGCCATGCAAGATCTGATTGTGGGCGGCGAGCCGGTGATCATCGTGAAAAAGCGATGGACGTTGCCCGAACATGAGTACGTGGTGCACCTTAGGTCGGCGACGGAGCAGCCCATCCCTCACGCGCACCTCACCGCCTGCATGAATTTCGACGGCTGCGGCGCCGGCTGCGGACCGATCATGGCGCCGGAATCGGACGCCTCGGGGACGATTCGCTTTCGAGAGCAAGACCTGCGGTCGATGAGGAGCGTTACTGTTGTCAGCGAGGAGGGAAGAGAGAGGAATCTGACCGACCTTGAGATGCACGAGTTCCTGTCGAGTTACCATCTCGACCTACGGTGGGGACTGAACAGGCGGTAGTGACCCCTCGCGCGGCTCATCGCCCCTTCAGCCGAGACACAGAAGCCCGGGCCGCCCAGGATGGGAGGTCTTATCGCTCGCTTCCGGCCGGGAATCAGGGCGCCCGCTCAGGGCCCTATTATTACAGCAATGTTACAACGGGCGCGGCAGAGCGCCGCAACGGCAAAGTTACGGTTACAGTTGGAAAAGTACCGGTTACACCGGCTGTGAGGCGCAAAACCAGGTTGCAGCCCGGAATGTGCAATGCAATCAGTAGTGTACGGAGTTATGTGGGGGTTACAGGTGGGAAAGGCAGTCGCCTGCCGGTGAGACCTGAAGAGAAAGATGAGAAAAGTGAGAAACGCACGTAGCACCCCGGAATGTCCAAAGCCATGAACGGTTTGCAGAGTTATGTGGGGGGTCGGCGGGAGAGACAATTGGGATTTTTGAGAAATTTCGCAGCGAATGGCGTCCGAGGTATGGTGTTACACTTGCTGGAGAAAAACTCACCCTTCGTTTGTGATTTTGCGGCCCACACCCCCGCGTCCTTTTGAGCGTTCGCAGCCTCTTTCGCCCATCGCGATTCTTGGGCCACAACCAGCCACAAACGGGCCTTGAACAAACGGTGCCCATCGATACACACTGGACCCACCCATGCGTGACAAGATTTACCTTGCAAGCTTCTTGCTCCTGGCCGGACTGCTGCTCTACCTGGGCCGAGACTTGCTCGCACAATCCGCCTGGGCCACCTGGGGCGTGACGTTCGCAGGCACCTCAGGCGCAGCCGTGCTCGGACTGGCGTTCTATCAGGTTCAGCACCAGCTCCGGGCTAGCCGCCGCGAACTGGCGCTTAAGGAAGCGGAACTCAACTTCGCCCGTCAAGTCCAGCAGGCTCTGTTCCCCCAGCGTTTTCCTCTAAACTCCGGTCTGGAGTTCTCGGCGGTGTGCGTGCCGGCGGCTGGCATCAGCGGAGACTACTTTGACGTGCTGGAATTGCCCAACGGGCGCCTCGTGCTTGCCATAGCGGACATCAGCGGCAAGGGGCTCTCGGCCGCCATCTTGATGTCGAACGTCCACGCGGGCCTGCGCATTCTGGCCCAGGCCGGTCACGAGCCGGCCGAGATCTGCCGTCAACTCAATCGCCACCTTTCCCACTTCACCGAGGGCCACAGGTTTGCTACGCTTTTTTACGCGGAATGGAGCCGGCCTCAACGCAGCTTGACCTACGTCAACGCGGGGCACACCGTGCCTATCCTGGTAAGCGGCAACGGCGCCTCGCGCTTGGAATGCGGCGGCGTGCCGATTGGCCTGCTGCCCTGCTCCACCTTTCAGGCCGGTGCAGTTACGTTGCAGCCGGGCGATCTGGTGGCGCTATACTCAGACGGGATCACCGAGGCCGGTGTGCTGGAAGCCGAGCCCTTTGGGGAGTCGCAACTGGAGGCGCTGATCCTGGCTCACCGGACAAGACCTCTGGATGAGATTCAACGTGAGATCCTGAAGGCGGTGCGCACTTGGTCTGGCGGAGAGCCTGAAGACGATATGACCCTTCTTCTCGTCAGAGCCACCGGAGCCGGGGAGGGGACATCATGAGGATCGGCAAGCACGGACTCCTTGACCACCTGCGGCTGCTCGCGCCGCTGTTCGGGTTCATTGCTGCCGTCTGGGCGCTGCGCATGGTGGTTTTTGCGGCTGGGGCTCCCAGATTTTCAGTTGAGCTGCGCGTGATCAGCGTTACCGTAGCGGGTGGACTTTCTGTGCTTCTGGCCGTCCTGATGATTCACCGCCGGAATTTTGGAGGCTACGCCAGCGTGGTGGCAGCGGTCTTTCTGTTGAGCTGCTGGGAGCAAGTCCTGATCTCCGCCGCCATCATTTTCACGGCTCTCACCGGGATTGCGAACGTGTACACAGGTCCCGATTTGGCGTTCGTGCCAGGCATGTGGCGCCACGCTGCGGGACACCTCACTTTCGGCATCGGATTCAGCGCTATCCTCGGCTCTGCGATGGCGTGCATTCTGTTCTGGATGCTCCGCAGAGCTGACTCGCACGGGACTGCAGGCGCGCATCCGCACGCCCTCGGCGGAAAACGATAGGCTGTAGCGGCGGTCTATGACCGCCGTTGCATGGCGCTCCGAGTCTCCCCGAACTGCTGATTCCAAATCGGCGGTCATAGACCGCCGCTACAGCCGGGTCTCGAAGGAATCTGGAACGGAGGTTTCGTGGCTAACACAGTACGCTGCGGGTTGATTCAGGCACGATGCGAATTTTCGCCTGAAACAATGTCGCTGGCGGCCATTCGAAAGGCGATGGTGGCAAAGCACCTTCGTCTGGTTGAACAGGCGGCGCGGCAGCATGCGCAGATCCTGTGCTTGCAGGAGCTCTTCTACGGCCCTTACTTCTGCGCGGAGCAGAAGGCACGCTGGTACGAGCTCACGGAGCGGGTACCCGAAGGTCCCACGACGCAGCAATTTTTGAAGCTGGCCAAGAAGCATCGAATGGCCATCGTCCTCCCGGTTTACGAAGAGGAGATCACCGGGCTCTATTACAACACGGCGGCCGTGATTGACGCCGACGGTCGCTATCTTGGCAAGTACCGCAAGCACCACATCCCGCATTGTTATCCTGGCTTCTGGGAAAAGTTCTATTTCACACCGGGCAATCTCGGCTACCCGGTGTTCGAAACGCGCTACGCAAAGATTGGCGTGTACATCTGCTACGATCGCCACTTCCCGGAAGGCGCGCGCGCCCTGGGCCTCAACGGAGCCCAAATCGTCTTCAATCCTTCCGCGACGGTGGCGGGGCTTTCGGAATACCTTTGGAAGCTTGAGCAGCCCGCTCACGCCGTCGCCAATGGCTATTTTGTGGGCGCCATCAATCGCGTGGGACACGAGCAGCCCTGGGATATCGGCGAATTTTACGGCCAGAGTTACTTTTGCGATCCGCGCGGCCAGATCATCGCGCAGGCCAGCCGTGACAAAGACGAGCTGTTGGTGGCTGACTTAAACCTCGACCTGATTCAAGAAGTCCGTTCCACTTGGCAGTTCTTCCGTGACCGGCGGCCGGATACGTACCAGGCGCTCGTCCAGACGTGACAGAAGACTCAGGAGTAAGAAGTAAGAAGTAAGAAGCCAGAAGTAAGAAGCCAGAAGAAGGATGAGGTATGAAGGATCAACGACCGCGGCGCAGCAAACTTCGTGCCTCGTACCACATTTCATGGTGGTGACTGATAGCTATAATAGTACTTCAGACTTTATCCTTCACACCTCACACTTCATTCTTTTTCTTCTGACTCCTGGCTTCTTGCTTCTGACTTCTTTCTTCTGACTCCTGACTTCTCACTCTTCGCCTATGCCTAAGTCGCCCCTCGCCGAGTCAATCGCCAATCAAAAATCGAAAACCCAAAATGGCCGGAGTTGGCTGTGGAACCGCGACCTTGCGGCCATCCCGCCCCAAGCGCGCACCTGGGGAACTTACAACTACGCCGCGCTCTGGGTATCGATGAGTGTCAACATTCCCACCTACCTGCTGGCCAGCGGCATGATCGCCGGGGGTATGGACTGTAAACAGGCTATCTTCACCATCTTCCTGGGCAACGTGCTGGTGCTCATACCGATGTTGTTGATCGCCCACGCCGGGGCCAAGTACGGCATTCCCTTTCCGGTCTTTGCGCGCTCCGTTTTTGGCGTACTGGGCTCGAACGTGGCGGCCATGCTGCGGGCGCTCGTGGCTTGCGGCTGGTTCGGCATTCAGAGCTGGATCGGCGGCGAGGCCATCAACACCATGATCGGCGCGCTGGCGCCGGGTTGGAAGCATTTTGCGGCGGGGTTGCCGCTTTGCTTCGTCTTCTTCTGGCTGCTGAATACGCTGGTAGTGATTCGTGGCATCAGCACGGTCCGATTTCTACAAGGCGTCAGCGCGCCCTTCCTACTGCTTATCGGTTTGGCGCTGTTGGTTTGGGCAAGCGTCAAGGCCGGCGGCTTCGGGCCGATGCTCTCAACGCCATCCAAGTTCCACACCTTCGGCGAGTTCTTTTCCTTCTTTGTCCCGTCCCTGACAGGTGTGGTCGGCTTCTGGGCTACCGTCGCGCTCAACATCCCCGACTTCACGCGCTTTGCAAAAAGCCAGCGGGCACAGATCGTCGGTCAGGCTCTGGCCTTGCCCACCACCATGACGTTCTACTCGTTCGTCGGGGTCGCCGTAACCTCGGCCACGGTGATCATTTTTGGCCAGGCGATCTGGGACCCGGTGGTGGTGCTGAGCAAGCTGGGGAATCCGCTGGCCGTCGTCGTCGCCATGATCGCGCTCCTGATGGCCACGCTCAACGTCAACGTGGCCGCGAATGTGGTCTCGCCCGCCAACGATTTCTCCAACTTGTACCCCCGGCGAATCAGCTTCCGCACCGGCGGCCTCATCACCTGCTTCCTCGGTCTTCTCATGCAGCCCTGGAAGCTGCTGGCGAGCTACGGCAATTTCATTTTCGGCTGGCTGGTGGGTTATTCCGGTTTCCTCGGCCCCATCGCCGGAGTGCTGGTGGCGGATTATTTCGTCGTTCGCAAGAAATTCATTCAAGTGGATGATTTGTACCGCCGCGGCGGCATGTACGAGTATTCGGGCGGGTTCAACTTTCGTTCTATCGCTGCTCTGGCGGCCGGAATCATAGTCGCGCTAGTCGGTCTCGTGGTTTCTCCGTTCCGCGTGCTGTATAACTACGCGTGGTTTATTGGGTTTGGAGTGTCGTTCGTGGTTTATTGTAGGCTGGGGCGGCAGACCTTATCTGCGCCCAAGGACGTGAGAGGGTCAGCGGGAGCGGGCGGCGCTAGTGTGTCACTTTCTTGACAATTCCCGCCGCTGGCCGTTAATCTACGGTATCAGGGCTCTGAGGTCGCGAGGCCGTCCGTGTTTGTCACCGTGGAGGAACTAAGGCTCCACCCGGTTTCGATATCCGAAACCTACCGTGCCGGAGCGCTCGACTACCACACATCGGACTTCCGCCAAACAGGAAGCTTGAAGGTGCGCGCGGTTGCCGAGTTGGTGGGGGAGGAAATTCGGTTCCACGGTCATTTGGAAACCCAGGTGGAGGCGACGTGCGACCGCTGCCTGGGCCCGCTGCAACTTCCGGTGAAGAGTGATTTCGACCTCACTTACCGCCCCATGGCAACGATCGCCCGGGAGGGCGAAGTCGTAGAGGTTCCCGCGGACGAGCTTGAGGTAGGGTTCTTTTCGGGCGCTGGCATTGAAGTGGCCGACGTGGTGGCCGAGCAGGTGAACCTCTTCATGCCAATGCAGATGATCTGCGCGCCCGATTGCCAGGGCTTGTGCCCAACCTGCGGAGCCAATCGCAATCTGGAGGCTTGTGACTGCGGCGACGCCGCTCACGATTCCCCGTTTGCGGCCTTGGTCGATAAGCCGTTTAAGTAGAGGGCCTCACGCCGCGGGCCTGTTCCACACGAGTTCGCAATAAGAGAGAGAGAATCATGCCAAATCCGAAACGAAGGCACTCCCATGCCCGTCGCAACCGGCGCCGCGCGCATGATCACCTGAGCAAACCCGCCCTGGCGGAGTGTCCCCACTGCCATGAGATGAAACTGGCCCACCAGGCGTGCAAGAACTGCGGCTACTACCGCGGGCGGGAGGCCGTGATGGCGGAAGAATCCGCGTGAGGGGTGGGTTGCTCTTGCCGGCACACGGAAGGGCGGGGCCTTGCAGTCCTGCCGTACCGATGCCCTCAACCTGAGTCGTAGGGATTATCCGGGCGCGCTCGTCGGCGGGGCTGAAGCTTCGCCTCCCCGGGCGCGCCCACAGCTTTCCGCAACCAAAAGCACCTTAGCTATGTGGCGCATCGCTGTGGATGCTATGGGCACGGATTCGGCGCCTCACCCCGAGGTTGAAGGCGCCGTGCTTGCCGCCCGCTCCGGCCTCGCCGAGGTTCTGCTGGTGGGTCCTGAGAGCGCACTCAAAGGCGAGCTGGTGCGCCGCCGCGAGGCGCGTAACCTGCCCATCGAGGTGGTACACGCCAGCGAAGCCGTTACCATGGAGGATCACGCCGCCAAGGCGTTCCGGCGCAAACGTGATTCCTCGATGCGCATCGCGGCCCAACTGGTGCGCGACGGACGGGCTGACGGCTTGGTGAGCGCCGGCAATACCGGCGCCGTGATGACGACGGCCAAAATCGTGCTTGGAGCCCTGGAGGGGGTGGACCGTCCGGCGCTGGCGGCGGTTTTTCCAAATTCCAAAGGCAAGGCCACCGTGCTGGTGGATGTGGGCGCCAACGTTGACTGCAAGGCCGAAAATATTGAACAGTTCGCAGTGATGGGCGAGGTCTACTACCGCGTAATTTTCGGTGTGCCCCGCCCGCGCGTGGGGCTGCTATCTATCGGGTCGGAGGACCATAAAGGCAACGAATTGACCCGCGAAGCCCTGGGCTTGATTCGCAAGCTTCCGCTCAATTTCGTCGGCAACGTCGAGGGCCGCGACCTTTACAACGGCCGCGTCGATGTCATAGTCTGCGACGGGTTTATTGGAAACGTGGCGCTCAAGATCAGCGAAGGCATGGTGGAGGCCATCTCAATGTTGCTGCGGGAGGCCCTGGCCAGTACGCTTTCTTCAAAAGTGGGTTACATGCTCTCGCGGAAGGCGCTGCGCGGCTTCAAGAAGCGTGTGGACTACTCGGAATATGGGGGCGCGCCCCTGCTGGGTGTGAAGGGTGTTTCGATGATCGCTCACGGCGGATCGAACGCCAACGCCATCAAGAACGCCATCCGGGTGGCAGCCGAGTTTGTCGAAGGGCGCGTCAACGAGAAGATCGAAAGGGAACTCGCGGCGGCTTCGCTCGTGAAGGTGTAGCGGGAAGAGATTCGAAATTGAAGAATCCGGATTAGACTCTAGCAGCTTTAGCTTTTGACCTTCGACTTTCGACTTTGAACTTTCAACTCAAGGGTAGATAGAGGATGAGTCGAGCCGCAATCTGGGGTACCGGCTGCGCGCTGCCTGAGAAGGTGGTGACCAACGCCGATATGGAGAAGTTGGTGGACACCACCGATGAGTGGATCACTTCTCGCACCGGGATCAGAGAGCGCCGGCAAGCCGCGCCGGACGAGTCAACCTCGACGCTTTCCATTGCGGCCGCGCGGAAGGCGCTCGACATGGCCGGCGTGACGCCGCAGGATCTCGACCTCATCATCTGCTCGACGATTTCGCCGGACATGCCGCTGCCCTCGACGGCGGCATTTATCCAGCGAGGGCTCGGAGCGCCGGCTTGCTGTTCCTTTGATCTGGCAGCAGCCTGTTCGGGATTCCTGTTCGGGGCCACGGTGGCAGACCAGTTCATCCGCACCGGCAAAGCCAAGCACGTGTTGGTAGTCGGGGCGGAATTGCTGTCGCGTTATATCGATTACTCGGACCGCGCCACTTGCGTGATCTTTGGCGACGGAGTGGCAGCCGGCGTCTTCGGGAAGGCCACAGACGCCGGAGGACTTCTAGCGGCTGAAATGCACACCGACGGCGCTTTTGCCGACCATCTCTACATCCCGGCGGGAGGCACGCGGCAGCCAGCCTCCTGTGAGACTGTTCGCGGCGGCGCGCACTACATCAAGATGCGCGGCAATGAGCTCTTCAAGGTGGCCGTGCGCAGCCTCGAGGACGTTTCGCGGCGCGTACTCGAGCAGGGCGGGATCTGCGCGCAGCAGATCGACCTTTTCATCCCACACCAGGCCAACCAGCGTATCACGGACGCGGTGCGCGACCGGTTAGGTGTGCCCGTGGAAAAGGTCTACTCCAATATCAGCCGCGTGGGGAACACCTCTTCCGCGTCAATCCCGATTTGCCTCGATGAATGCGTGCGTAGCGGACGCATCAAGAAGGGCGATCTGATTCTGATGGCTGCCTTCGGAGCAGGCGTCACCTGGGGAGCCATCCTGATGAGGTGGTAGAAAAGCGGGAGACAGACCAGGAGTCAGAACACAGAAGTCAGGAGTCGGAAGTAACGTCGTGCCTAGAATTGCTTTTCTCTTCCCCGGCCAGGGTTCTCAGTATCCAGGAATGGGCCGTGAATTGGCCGAGCGCTTTCCCGCGGTGCGTCAAGCCTTCGAGGTCGCAGATGCGGCGCTTGGCTTTCCTCTTTCCCGGATTTGTTTTGAGGGCCCCGCCGAGGAACTTCAGCTTACCGCTAACACTCAGCCCGCCATTTTGACCGTCTCCGCCGCCGCGGCGCAGGTGCTCGCAGACCACGGCGTACGGCCCGCCTTCGTGGCCGGTCATAGCCTAGGTGAGTATTCGGCGCTGGTCGCCTCCGGTGCGATTGCGCTGGCCGATGCGGTCAAGCTGGTGCGCAGGCGCGGCGAGTACATGCAGGAGGCGGTGCCCGTGGGCTTGGGCGCTATGGCGGCGCTGCTTGGGATGGAGCCTGAAGCGGTGGAATCAATCTGCAAAGAAGCTGCTCAGGGGGAAGTCGTCTCGCCGGCGAATCTTAATTCGCCCGGCCAGATCGCGATTGCCGGTCACACCGCTGCCGTCCAGCGAGCCGTGGAACTGGCGAAGACGCGCGGCGCGAAGCGCGCCATCATGCTGAACGTGAGTGCACCCTTCCACTGCGCATTGATGAAACCGGCCGGCGACCGCTTGGCCATTGACCTGGACACGCTCCACATCGAAGAGCCCACAGCTCCGCTGGTGAACAATGCCGACGCCCGGGTCGTACAGTCACCCGAAGTCATTCGCGACGGTTTGAAGCGCCAGGTCACGGCGCCGGTGCGATGGGCCGAATCGATGAAGCGCCTGCTCGATGCGAGCGTGGACCTGTTCGTGGAAGTAGGTCCCGGAAGAGTCCTTTCGGGTTTGATGCGGCAGATCGATCGCAGTGCCAAGTGCCTTCAGGTGGAGGACTCAGCATCGCTCGGTGAGGTTTTGGCTGCCCTCTAGTGGGGACTCGGCAGATGCGCCGGTAGCAGGGTCAACTTGACAGAGGCGCGAGCAACAGCGGGGCTTGACGGGGCTTGATTGCGGTCGTTCCTGAAACATCGTACACTCGAACTCATGAATGTCGAGCGACTGAAGAGGATCACCATTGAGGATGGCAAGTGCGGGGGGCGTCCGTGCATTCGAGGGATGCGTCTGCGGGTGTCCGATGTGCTGGGGCTCATTGCGGCGGGCGCTACTTTTGAGGAAATCCTGGCAGACTACCCGTTCCTTGAAAGAGAAGACATTCTGGCCGCCGTCGAGTATGCCGCCCAACAAGCCGACCACATTGTGTTGCAGGCTTCGTGAAATTCCTCATCGATAACCAGCTACCTCGAGCTCTCGGCGAGCTTCTAACCTCATTCGGTTGTGAGTGCGTACACGTGCTCGATGTAGGCCTTGCCGACAGATCAGACGTCGAGATCTGGCGATATGCCTGCGAAGCCGGAATGATGGTCGTCAGTAAGGACGCGGATTTTCTCTATATGGCCGTTGCACAGCCATCTCGAGGAGGATTCGTTTGGGTACGTCTTGGGAATTGTCGAACGGCCGCGCTTTTGGCTGAGATGAAGCGCCATTGGCCCCGCATCGAAGCGGCGCTAACGGCTGGGGACCGGATTATCGAAATTCGATAAAGTGCCACGATCCGCTAGTCGCTCAATCGTGCAATCGCTCATCCTTCATTTCTTCGCGATTCTCCAGGAATCACCTCGAGTGTCTGTCGCGAAGTCTGGCGAATGACAGCCAGTCGCGCACGCACACCCACTTGGGCGTCTGTCAGCAGCCGATGCAAGGCGTCGATAGTTTCCACCTGTTGCCCATCAAACTCGATGATGATGTCGCCTTCGCGAAGGCCGGCTTGCTCAGCGGGGCTGTCGCGCTCCACGGAAATCACCAGAATTCCGCTCTCCGACGTCAAACTGTAGAAGCGCACCAGACGCCGCGGCAAAGGCACATTCTGTCCGCCAACTCCGAGATAGCTGCGCCGGATTCGTCCGTCGCGGATCAGTCGTCCCGCCACAAATCGGGCCGTGTTGGAGGCGATGGCAAAACACAGGCCTTGGGCTGGCAGGATCACGGCCGTATTCACACCGATCACGTCGCCGTGTGAGGTCACCAAAGGTCCCCCAGAATTGCCGGGATTCAAGGCAGCGTCGGTTTGGATGATGCTATCCATCAAACGTCCTGAACGCGCGCGTAACGAGCGCCCAAGCGCGCTCACCACGCCTGCAGTGACGCTGCACTCGAAGCCATAAGGGTTGCCGATAGCAATGGCCAGTTGGCCCACGCGCACCGACTGCGAGTCGCCAAGCCAGGCCGGAACCAAACCAGGCGCATTGATTCGGATCACCGCCAGATCCGTATCGGGATCATCACCGATGTGTTGAGCTTCGAAGGTGCGCCCGTCCGGCAGCGCCACTTTCAGATGCTCGGCGCCATGCACCACGTGGCTGTTGGTGAGGATAAATCCGTCCGGCGTGAAAACGAATCCGGAGCCGCTGCCGCGAACACCGTCGGGCCCATTTCCGCGGGAGTCCTGCCGGCCCTCGCGGCCTCCGCTCACCACAATGTGCGCCACCGAGGGGCTTACCTTTTCGGCGGCGGTGATGACGGCGCGCGAGTAAGCGTCCAGCAGATCGCCGTCCGAAGACACTGCCTGGTACGCGCCAGAGTCATGCATGGCGCCGAGACCACTTGCGTCAGAAATGTCAGTTGTTGTCAGATCCAGAATCTCGTTCACCTTTACTCCTCGTCGTTGAGAGGCTCTTGAGTAATTGGATGTGGAATCCCAGGGCAGGTTACGACGACGCGCGGGCGGCCTCGTCAGGCTTGGCTCAGGCCGAGGCACGCCTCGGCCCTACGAGAGCGCAACAGGGCCCCTACGCGACGTCGATCCGCACGGTCGTTTGGTTGGCGAGGAGTGATGCCGGAAGCACCACGCGGTCAGCCTGCAGTTGCCCCAAGGATGCAGACCGCAGCGGCCCGCGATCCGGCGGATGAATGTGAATGACGAGATCAGCCTGGAGCGGCTTGGAAAATCGCACTTCGATCTGCCACCCGCGTGCAGAATTAGAGCCTGCACCAGGCGCCGATTGCGTGGTCCACCCGATGAGCCCAAAACGCGTAGGGCAATTCTCCACTCGAATCGTCTCGCCCGCACTGAACCAGTGCTTGGGCGCGGCTTTCTGCAGGTGCACCACGTTGCGATCGTGCTCCTCGTAGCAGAGCAGCCAGCGCAGGCCGAGGGTGGGTTGAAGGACGCTGTTCACCACAGCCGACCACCCGTAGGCGCTGCCCTCACCGGGGAAGTTACCCGGCAGCAGGGCGTCCTCGGGCGCATAGCGACTGGTGGAATCCATGGCGTAGCAGAGATTGCCGTAAAGCGCCACGAGGAACCAACGGTAATCATCCTGGCGGATGCGCCCCGCCAGTGTCCCGTGCTCCATGAAGTTGGAGGTGCGCGGATAGTCGCCGTCAATGTTCATGCCCAGAATCTGCTCGCCCGCGAGCGCCCGATGCTTGAAGTGGCCGAGATCCAGCTCCGCGCTGCCCCAGTCGCTGGTCCACCAGTCCATCATGTAACGGTGGTTCTCGTAGCTCGACAATTCCTCCGGCCGCCGGTGGGTGTCGAAAGCCGTGAACGGCGTGATGCCGGCCCGCTTCATGGCAGGATTGCGATCGGCAAGCGTCTTCGCGAGAGACCGCTCGAGATCGGCACGTATCTCGCGGGCGATGCCCGCCGCGGCTTCAGCCTCGCGGCCCAAGTCGACGTCCTGATGGTCCTTCGCGGCTCGCGCCAGGCAGCGCGCGTGCTCCGTAAGCCCTCGCCACGTCCAGGCCGCGTTCTGATAGTAGTAGGGGTGGGAATCAGGATAGTCATCGTTCGGGTCGCCGTTGTCGGCTTCGGGCGAACCCCAGATGAGCCCATGCCGCGGGTCGTCAGCCGGAAACGCGCCCTGGGAGTAGCGATAACGCTTCAGCACAAATTCAATCATGCGCCGCAGCACCGGCAAGCGGCGTCGCAGCGCTTCGATGTCTCCCGTGTAGTCGTACGCGCGCGCTGAATTCTCCAGGAAGACACCGCAATTGAGCGGCGCTTCCACCTGATCCTGGGTGTTGTAGAGAAAGTTGCCGTCGGGAAGAATGTAGTGCTGGAGGTAGTGCTCGAAGTACGGCTCGACCTCGTCGGTGAGGTTCCAGAGCTGTTGCGTCCAGACAAATTCGTAATGCGCCACCGGAAACAGTGCGTGACTGCGCTCCGGAATTTTGGTGTAAGCGCCTTCGCCGATCTGGTACGTGGGCTCAAGCCCGCGATAGCTCGTGCGCGCCAGCGCGATGCCAGCCCGCGCCGCGTCCAGCAGCCATTCGTCAGGAATTTCCACCCGCATGCGATCTTCGAAGAAATGGTGCCAATGATTCCAAATGCCTGCCAAAGCGGAGAAAAAATCCTCAGCGGAACCGTTCCAGTAGCGGTCTGCGAACCCGCCGCCGGGCTCACTTTGTGTGGCGCCGGTGTCGCCGGCGGGAATCAACGTGCCACGGTCCGCCGGTGGCAGCATCACGCGCACGCGGCCCAACGGACGAGCGTCCGCGCCGGGCGGCAGGATCACCATGACCTCGTAGCCGACGCCGTACTTCGGATTCCATACGCCGATGTCCGCCGCCGGCAGATAGCCGCCAAGCAAGGTCCGTTTGCCGTATCCGGGCACGTATTCGTAAAGATACTCAGACGGCAAAAAGCGCCGGGGATCGAACACTCGTCCGTTCAGATCGGGCGCCCACAGCGCCTGATCGCTGGGCGCGAGCTGGCGCGACTTCCCGTCCGCCTCCAGCCACAGCGACTTTTCCGGCGCGGCCTGTTCATTAGCCACCAGCGTCCAGCCGATTAGCTCCGCTCCCAGCGCTGCGATGTTCTCATAGCACGGGTCTTCATCGGAATTGACGATGTACTCGCCGCAGACATCGGGCCCCGGAACAAACCGCGTCGGCCGCTCCAGCTTGACGCCGTGCGGAGTGTTCGTGGGTCGCGGCCGAATCTTCGAGAGATCGCCGATGCGCTTGGGAATGCGAGCGATCTCACCTTCTTCGGTGACGTAGACGACGGCTCCCTGGTGCGTGACGTGCTTTTCGAAGACGGCCGTGGCCACGCCGTTCAGCCAGCCGAGCACAGCCACCAGCCGCCAGCCTGCCAGCGAATCGCCGGTTTTGAGAGTCCTGGATTCGTGGCTTAGCGATGCCGTGACGGCGGAATCGCCAATCTTCGTTACACGCGGAGCCTCCGCCAGCGCCTCGCGCTCACCCGGAAGAAACAGGCTGTATTCGTTCGGGATTCGGCCCGGCGAGTAGTTGCCGCGCGGCAGCGCGGGCCGCTCGCTACTCTGTTCTTCCGCTCGCGACGCCGGTTGGCCAGCAATCCGCGCCGCGGCTGCTGCCGCCGGAAATGCTGCCGCGTGTTTCAAGAAAAGGCGTCTTCTCATGGTTAGCGATTCCCGACGGCAGGCAAGCAGCGTGCCGCAGTCCAGCTAGCGCTACGACTCCGGGAGCGCCCATACAGATCCCACTGCGCGCTGCCTGTTTGCTGCCTGTTTGCGGGCTCTTCCTGCCGCGCCGACGATACCCTATTCAAACGGGTGGCCAAAGAACGTTAGCACCCATAGGGCCAGCATGTACACACTCAGCAGGGATTGCACTCCGGCCACAGTTCTGGCCCAGCCGACCGCAGTCAGATCATATTCACGCTTGGTGAGCATCTTCAACCACTCGCCGATATTGAATTCCTGGTAGCCGATGTTGAAGGCGCTGATGAGGCTGAAGAACATCGCGCAGCGGGTCAGACGCCATTCCCAGCGCAGCCTGCGCATGGCCTTTCGGTGCGCGCGCTTGCCGGGCGCCGCCTTGTCTGTGAGATGAGGCAGCAGAACCTGGAAGCGCCAAAGTTGCTCCTGGCCCCCCGCCTCGCGCGTGGCTTCCATGTAAATTCCTGACCGTCCCTTGGTGTGCATGCAGAGGAAGTAAAACACCGTCATCGCCAGCCACACCGCGCCGATAATCTTGAGCGGCCGCGCCGGGTTCATTCCGTATTGGCAGGTCCAGTCAAAGGCGATGCGCCTGAACCAGCGCAACACCGGTGTGTCCTGTTCGGTCTGCTTTCGATTCACCGCGTAAGTAATCTTGTTCTCTGCCTCTCCAAACCCGGCTGCGCTCAATTCTGTCCGCAAGCGCACCAAAGCCTCGGGATCGTCTACGTAGGTGACCAAGTCCAGGTGTCTCGCCCTTGCGATTCCGCTCACGTTGGGGTCAGCGGTGGCCTCGTAAATCGTCAAGTCGAGATTGGCGTCTCGAAGCCAGGCGCCGGTTAAGTCCGCGCCCCTCAAGTCCGCGCGTCCCAAGTCCGCGCCCGCGTTGATGGCCTCCGGAATTGCCGTGCCGGTCTCAAGGGCGCTCTTGAGGGCGTCAGGAAGGGGCGATCGTTTGGGCCTCGCGCGCTCAAGGCCGGCCGCCGCCACAGGAATGGCCTTCAGGCCCAATTGCGCGCGAACCAATTTCGCACCGAAAAGGATGGCGCGGCGCAGCTTGGCGTATTGCAGGTCAGAATCCGTCAGGTCCGCGTTGATCAAGTCGGCGCCGTCCAAATTGGTGTGCTCCAGTACAGCGCCGTTCAGCTTGGCGTTTGCCAGCGCCGCCCGCCGTAAATCAGCTCCGGTTAAATCGCCGCCGCTCAGATCGCACCCGGCAAGGTTAGCTTGCGCACCCTCCTTCCCCTTTGAGTCCAGCCACTGTTTGTGCTGAGCGAGAATTCCGTCGAGGTCAGCGCGCGGCCTCGTCTGACCGCTGGCGTCCTTCCAGGTCCATACAGTCGGGCTAGCTTCCTGCGTTGGGGTGGAAACCTGAGCTGGAGCAGGAGCCGCCGCCGCCGGTGGCGCCGCGGGCTGAGCAGCCGTGGGCTGGGCGAGTTCCTGGGCCGCGCGTTGCCTCCTCCTCCGCTCAGATTGAGCTGCGCCGGGCCACGCCGTCACAACACAACACACGGCGAGCGCGTTGATGATGACCCACCATCGGAACCGCATATCTTCCTTCAGGCCCTCAGGCACAGAACAGACGGTGGCCATTATCCGCCAGTGGCGTGGAGGGTTTCAAGGCAGAGGTGGCGCTACGTGGCTCGTACGTGCTGAGTGGCCTGAGCACGAACCCATGGCGCCTCGCATGTCGCGTTGCGGCTCGGCCGCACCCCCTGTAGGGGTGCGGAGTCCTGTCCCGGCCCGATCTTCCAGAAACTAGCCTACATAATATGTTCGACGGAAGGTTCAACGGACTTGGTGCCTCATCTTTGATGCGTGAACCTCGGAGAGTCGAATCGGGTGGGACGGGCGGGCAACCTTGGTTGCACTCACCGCGGCGGCTCCACGGCCTCACCCATCGATTGGCCTTGAGGACGCGATCGCGATTTCTGCAGGTTTCGCTTCAGCAGGAACGACGCCGCTGCTCCCAGCCAACCCAGGGTTTTTGACATATTCTGATAAGCTCCTTCTCTTCTTTTACATTCCGGCTTCGTTTGAAGCAGCGACAACTGCGAGTGTGTTTTCCGTAAAACAAACGCCGTCTTGATGGTGCGAAAGACCCTTCCGACCGATGTCGCCCCGTCGCTGCGGTTTGGATTTCGACTGGCCCACACGCTGTCCGCCGACATATCTTTGCAAGCCCCTTGATTTCTGCAATATTCCGGCTTCGTTCGCTTCCCCAGGCTCATCAACCACCCCACAATCCTCTCTGCCAGTGCGTAGGCCGCCGCGTAGTTGGGATCCCAGGCGCCAGGAACCGACATATTTTGGGAAGCGCTTCGGCTGCTATAAGATTCCGGCTTCGTTCGCTCCCATTCCGGCCCCTCTGACCGCGCCGTCGTAGGGCCGACCCCTTCGCTGCGCTCAGGGCCGGCTCTTGGGTCGGCCTGGGCCCCTTCGGCCGCGCTCAGGGCGAGCGGGGCGAACTCCAGGGCGAGCCCCGGCCCTGCGCCGGAAGAGGAAGGTCCGGTGGAGTGCACCGAGACGATCACGTCCATCTTGGGCGCATGCATCCTCTGCTGTAGCGGCGCTCTCTGAGCGCCGCCGTCCCGCCCGCCAGGTACCGCTCCCGGTAAAGCCGGATCGACTGTGCAAAGAGCGGGCGGGACGCCCGCGCTCCCAGGGTTTCCGCTTCCAGGCCGGTCTGGCCTCTTGTCGTCTTCGGCCGCTGGCCATTTACCCAATTCCGTGCGCGGACCGTTTGATTTGCGGGAGTTACGGCGATTGGCAGCCAGTAAACCTCGGGTGCGTCGGGGTGATTTGCGTAGGGACATGTCGGGCCTCGGTGTTCGGTTTTCGGTTGTCGGTCTTCGGCTCCCGGTGTTTGGTTTTCGGCGTCACTTCCGAGATGATGCGCCCGATTCTAAGCCGTCACCGACAACCGACCACCAACAACCGAATCGGTCACCGACACCGACCCACCAACGACCGACAACCAACCACCAACCACCGACGGTACCAGGTGAAAATGGGACAGTGGGTACGACTGGGACAATTTCGAACGTTTATTTTGAGCTGTGTTTTGAGGAGGTTAGCCTGTGGATTACGGGTGAAGTGGCGGCCGCGCTCAAGAAGTGTGCAGATTCTGCACACATGCGTGTTCACTTGTTATTTCAGCAATCGTCGTGTCCCGGGTATTCTGTTTGGCTCCACGAGGGATCCGTGCGTCCCGAGAAGCCGGTAGCCACGGTTGGTGCTTTCCCAACCGTGGGCCATCGGAAGAACCCGAGGTCAGAAAAGCGCCGACCGTGGATCCCGCGCTACCGCACACTTCACCCTTGTGCGAGGGTCGTCGCTTCTGAAGAAATCGTAAAGCGTAACTTGACACGCTACGTCCCGGATCCCTAATATGACTTGGTGAAGATTCGGAACGTGGTTCACCGGGGCTTGCGCCGATTTATTCAGCGTAATGACCCTTCCGCCTTGCCTCCGGCTGTCGTGGAGAAGCTGCGCAACATGCTAACCTTTTTGCAAGAGATGGAAGACACCCAGGAGTTTCGCAGCATCGTGAGCTGGAAAGCGCATCAGCTCAGCGGCGACCGAAAGGGAACCTGGAGCCTCACGGTTACCGGCAACTGGCGGATCACGTTCAGAATCGACCCGACGGAAGGTGAAATCTTCGACCTCGATTATGAGGACTACCATTGAAAGGAAGCTAAAACCATGATGCGTATGGCACGCCCGGCCCACCCGGGACAATTCATCAAGATGGAGGTGATCGAGCCTCTGGGTCTTTCGGTGACCCAAGCCGCTAAGGTCCTCGGGGTGACCAGGCCCGCGCTTTCGGCCCTTCTCAACGGACGCGCCGCGCTCTCGCCCGGGATGGCGCTACGGGTGGAGAAGGCTTTCGGCCCCAAGATGGACACTCTGCTTCGGATGCAGACTGCCTTCGAGATCGCCGAGGCTCGCGAGAACGAGGCGACCATCAAGGTTAGGCGCTACGCCGGAAAGCCGATCGCCGCGAATGTCGATGGCGGCCGAGCGACGCTCTGAGCGGCGCCTCGCTGGGCTGGTGAGTGGACGTAGCGCCAAGCCGCGATTCGAAAACTCATGGCCTTGCCGCGTACCCGGCGGCGGGCATAAATATTGATCAAGACCTTCCTCAGGCTTACTGGGCCGCCTCGACGGTGAGCTTTAAACCGATCGCTTTGGTGACGGCAACCAAGGGGGACAGGCGCGGATTTCCGTGAGCCGACAGGGCCCGATACAGGCTCTCTCGCTCAACCCCGGCGGCTTTGGCGACTTTGGCGACGCCTTGCGCTTGGGCGAGGTGGCGCAAAGCAATCAGCAACACGCGGGGCTCATCCTGATCCTCCAAGGCAGCCTTGAGGTATTCAGCGGCAAACTCCGGGTGCTTCCGAAGGCGGCGCACCACGGCCTCATCGTGAGAGACGCTGGCTTTACGTTTCATGATTTTGGGCCCTTTCCTTGTAATCCTTGAGGCACTCTAGCGCCCGCCCAATGTCTGCTGACTGTTTTCGTTTGTCACCGCCGCACAGAAGCAAGACACAAACCCGGCCGAGCAACGCGTAATAAACGCGGTAGCCCGGTCCCAATCGATCCGCAGCTCGCACAAGCCGTGGCGCAACGGCTTGGTGTCGCCAAAGTTCCCGGCGGCGAGCCGGTTGATGCGCGTCACAACCTTCGCTTGCGCGCGGGGGTCCGCCAGCCGCGACAGCCAATCGTCGAAAACATCCTTTCCGGCGCGGTCGACGTAGTGCCGAATCTCGATCACATTGTTATTGTAACTTATAGATCACGGTCTGGCAAACAGCAGGATGGCGCAGACCTCTGTGGTTTGAGGTCTGCGATGTCCCGAAGGGACACCCTTTCGCTTGGGTGAGGGTGCAGCTATACTCGGCTTGCATGCCGTTCTATCATCGCACTTACAATCGCGGCGAACTGCAGTTCATTACCAGCAGCACCTATCGCCGAGCGCCCCTCTTCTTCTCGGAGCGTTTTCGCCGCTGTTTTGTGCAGCGTCTGGAGGAAGTGCGGCAGGAACTGAAGTTCATGCTGATTGGCTGGGTTCTGATGCCGGAGCACTTCCATCTGCTGATCAAGCCGCAGCCCGCCGAAAGCACACCGGACATCATGAAAGGGCTGAAGGAAGTGACTGCTGAGCGCATCCTCAAGACGCTTCGCCGGAACCTGCAACACGCCTGGTGCCAGAAGATGCTCGCTCGCTTGCGGTTGCCGGGCACGGTGCATGACGAGTCGCGCTACCGGCTCTGGCAGCGGCGGTTTTATCTCCTCAACGTGTACACTGAGAAGAAGCGCCTGGAGAAACTCACCTATATGCACAACAATCCCGTGAAGCGTAGATTGGTGAGCACGCCGGGCGAGTGGCCATGGTCGAGTTGGAGGTTCTACTTCCTGAACCGTGTCTCAACGGGCTTCGATCCTCCGCATGGACCGGTTCGGTTGACCAGTCGCTTCGGGAGATCGCAGGGTCGAAAATGCTAGGTCGCAAAATAGGCTCGCGCTGAAAATAAACGACTTAGCATTTTCATGAAGTTTCGCGGGCCAAGGGCCCTAAGTGACAGACCTCCAAAAGCAGAGGTCTGCGCCATCCGGCGGCTTTTGTATTGCTGGTTGCGAGTCGGTCGTGGGTCACGTAAATTGAGGGCATGTCTAGGCTGCGCCGTCCTTTTCTGTATGACCGCTACATTTTCGTGACTGTGGACTTGCTGAAGCTCAGAACCAGCCTTCAAGGACCGGGCTATCAGTGCCTGGCTCAGTCCCTGGCGAAGATGCGCGAGAAACACGCCTTCCCACCTACCGCCTGGGTATTCCTGCCTGACCATTGGCATGCCACTATCTACCCCCGGTATCCACTGACCATTTCGACGGTTCTTAAGGCTGTCAAGGTAAGCTCCATGATCTCAATCAACGTGGGCCGAAAAGAGAGGGGAGACCTCTGGCAAGGGCGATTCCCTTCGCTTCGCTCGAGGGCAAGCTTTGACCGTGCTCTGCGCACGGTGAAGGAATATCATGAGACGATCGAATACATTCATCTGAACCCGGTGCGCCGGGGGTTAGTCAAGAGGGCAGAGGATTGGAGGTGGTCCAGCGCCCTTGAATATGCGGGAAAGGCGCGGACGAACAGGAGCGACGGTGCGGGCTGAGGATTGACCGTGTGAGTTTACCTGCGGATGAAAACACGCAGATTTAACAACCCTGACAAGCCGCAGACCTTGGGAGGCAGGCCTCCGCTACGCTCGCTCCGATTCGTAAAGGATGTACAAGACATTACTCGTTAGGGCCTTCCGCCAAAAAAACGGCGAAAGGGTGGAGGTGCCGCGCCCGGTCAGCGGAACCCGGACGCGATGTATTCGATGTTTACGACGGGCGTGTGCAGGGCCAGCAAGTTACCGGGCACACCTACCTCCTGCAGGAAGCGACGAATACTGACAGGATTCTCTCCGTTCACGCAAGCCCGGTCCCACTGCGACCAGTATTGCTCCACGTTCCAACCGCGGTAGTCGTGGTAGCCGGTCTGCTCACAGAGGTCGCCGATTTCGCAATCGCCCTTGTGATAGCCGCGGCCGTCGCGGCTGGTCACAGCCTCAGCGATTTCGTGAGATACGCAGGCGCTTACGTCGTTAATTAGGGCGCTGCCTGAAGTCTGGTGAGCCTTGTCGGTGCGAATCAGGGCGTAAAAAAGGTCGTCATTTTGGGACTCGGGATGAAATTTTGTCGAATTGTGATAGCCGCAAAAGTCATCCCGCCCACTGAAAATAGTTGGCTTCGTTTGTGGCGGCGGAAAGAGGACGTAGAGTAGGGACGTCTCGTCGACGGCGGGCCTCTCGGGCAGGGGCAGGCTTTCCACAAAACCTTTAATCCGTTCGCGGGCCTCGTTCATACTCAGAGCCTTAGGCGGGTTAGTGTCGTCGAATCTTGCTTGCCCGGCCACACTGCCCCTTCCCACTCCGTATTGAGCGAGCCCATTGAAGTAGGTGCCGCTAACCAGGTCGCGGCATAGCGCATAGGCGTTGTCGAGAGCGTCGGGATGGTCCTCGTAGAAGCGCCCCCAGCAGAGAACCATGACGCGGACATGCGAGATAATGGCCTTGTTGTTGGGATCAACTCCGTCCTCGTTGCCATGGCAGGACTGATTGGTGCCTTCGGCACCGATGGCGTCGCGCCTTTTGAGCGCGGAGATGTGGATTCCGGAGTGCTTGTTGGCTGCCTCGATTGTTGACATCCTTGACCTCCCATCGTCATTGCGTCTCGCTCCGGATCAGCCGGGGCCTCAATACCTTACTGCAAAGCTATCAGAATTGGAATTAGGCCCTGGCCCGAAGGGAGTGGCCGCAGCGCCTTGCCTATAACCGAACCGAATGCCCTAAGCGGATCATCAGCCTTCATCGCGTGACCAGGTGTGGGAGATGTAGTTAGCAGGTCACCTACTTGAATCGGCGCATAGCCTGCGTCAACCTTGCAGTAGACCTTGCCCAGAAGTGCCAGCGGCTTACGGTTTAGCTGCGACTCCTGCTTATCGAGGACGATACCAGGCTTGAAATTGCCCGCCCCTGATATTACCCCAGCAACGCGCTTATCATATGCCTGCCGACCCTGATGCAATGAACCTTGTTCGCCGAGTACCATAACCGTTCCCGGCTCAACTGAATCAGCTGCAGCTATGTCGAAGTCTTCGGCGCAATCTCCGGCATTAGCGAGCCTGATGTCACCAGTCACCTCTACATGGCCTTCAAAGAGTGCGGCCAAGCGTCCACCTTTCCCGTAAACCCCAACGCCGGCAGCGTTGGTGTTCACTCCGACCACTGCTCCGTGTTGAGTGGACGCGCTTTCTCCACGCACGCCCTCGCCGCTGTCGCTTTTGCCGAACACGCCCGCGCCACCTGTCGTGCTGTTGGTTATGCCGAAAACCCCCATCCAGGTTTCGCTAAATCCCCATACTCCGGTTCCACTGCTTTTGCCAAAGACGCCTGGACCTGCTGCATCACCAAGATGCTTGTTGATTCCGATTACGCCTCCTCCCAATTCTCCGGTCCCTTCGCTTTGGCCAAAGACGCCCGGCCCGCCCGTGAACGGGTGTTCCGGGGGATGAAGGGGGGACGGTTTGGCGTCATTCACCCCAACAACCCCACCATGCGTACTGTGACTGACTCCACGAACACCTTCCCCCGTGGCGCTCTCGCCGAACACGCCGGCGCCGCCGGTGGTGCTTGTGGTTTCGCCGAAAACCCCCATCCAGGTTTCACTCTTTCCCCATACGCCGGTTCCTTTGCTGCTGCCAAAGACGCCTGGACCTGCTGCGTCGCTAGGATTCTCGTTCATTCCAACCACGCCTCCGTGCCCTGCCGCATGACTTACTCCACGAACGCCTTCAAATTGAGTACTATCCCCGAGTATCCCGATTTCGTTCGGATGGGTTGCTTGTCCTTTATACGGTGCTGCCATATATCTTCTCCTGTGCGCCGGTTAAACCGGCAAGGTATAGTGAATTCAAGGGTCCGCTGACGACCGCCTTGCCAGGCAGGCCGCGATAGAGAACGTAGGCCGGCACAAGCGGCAGGAGGATTATGAGCGTCAGCACCAAGTATGTGTTCGTGTTTTCCATAGCGCGTATCTGAGCTGGAATTTCCATTAAGGATTAGCGTCTCTGCACGGTTTGGTACTGATCACACCCAGTTGTAAACCGAGGGGAACGCAAGACTCTGAGAGAAAAGCCGCAGACCCAAGAACCGGGTCTGCGCTACCTTGCTACCTTGCGGCGCGCCCACGTAATAATAGACGTGCAATTTCAGTACCGCGATCGGCAAACACTAAACACGACGTTTCCTGGCGACGGTGTGATCTCCCGGTGTCTCAAGTGGGGCAGAGCTGCCTTAGATGAGGCAACCCCCGGTCGCGGTAGGGACAGTGGTTGCTCGCTGCCCCCCGCACAGATCCGTACGTGCGCTCGTTACCGGTCGGGTAAGACAATGGCGCGGACCGGGCTTCGCATGATGCCGACGTTTCCATTGCCTCCCCTAAGATTCCGTACGGCGGGTTTTTCCCGGTACGGCTTCAAGGCCGGAATTTCAGACGGGGCCTGCCCCAACCTACTGGTTTGCCATCGTCCTTCGTGCTCTCTGCTGTCACCGAGATTCCCTGCTCTGTGTCAGGGACGCGCGGGCGCCTTGCGACTGCAGCACGGAGACAGCTTTCGAATCGAACGAAACAAACTCTTCGGCCCCCAGCCAGTCACCCTCATAAGCGATTGACCGTCCGCAAAGTCGCCGCCAGCCTCCAGTGAGGCCAGCCCAGCTTCTATTGCGGGTCGGTTCATGACCGCATTGGCGCTCTTCATAAGCCGGTGAATTGCGTCCGAAACTTCGGAAGCAGATCTCTTGTATCCGCGACGGAGCACCCATACAAATTCGCAAAGAACAGGGACGGGCACAGCGATTAGCTCGGCCTTTCGCAACAGCTCCGCCGCCTGGTGCGCCTGATGGGGTTCGTCTTGAACAGCGGCTCGAATGGGCACGTTCGTATCCGCCGTGATTTTCATTTCGCCCTCGCCCATCCCTGGCAGCTACGGTACCGTATAGGGCGTTCGGCGGGTGGAGCGAGGAACCCGGCGAGGCGGGGTAAGCCGAGCGCGCTAAGGCATCGTTGACTTTTCGTGGACAATTGCGGATGTCGGCTAAGAAGAAGAGTTGAGGAAGTGTCCGCGCCGCTGGGCGCAATTTCTGCTATAATCGTTTAACGGAAGCGAAGGTCCATCCCGAATGGCCCGAATCGCCCGAGTGGGCAATTCTTGGCTTTCAACCGTGTGGCTAGCGATGCGGGCAGTAGGGGCGCATGGCCATGCGCCGCTACACGCTGCGCTTCATGCGCCACGGTGGGCGTCCGCTTCCACTTAATACAATGAGAGGGCCTAGTCATGGCAACAACGGATTTGGCGCCTGCGCAAGTTGAACTCTCCGCGCGGCGCGACACGGTGGTGAACGACCTGAGCATTCAGGTGGCCACCGTCAACGGCTCCGGCAGCCAGAGCTCGAACATGGTGCTGCTGCGGGCGCTGTTTCAGATGGGAATCCCCATTTCGGGGAAGAACCTGTTTCCCTCCAATATTGAAGGCCTGCCCACCTGGTTCACCATTCGAGCTTCGAAGCACGACTGGATTGCGCGCCGCAAAGAGACTGACTTCCTGGTGGCGATGAATCCCGAGACCGCCGAGGAGGACGTGCGCGGGCTCGAATCCGGCGCGGCCTGCCTTTACGACGAGAAGCTCGACTTGAAACGCTTCCGCGACGACCTCATTTTCTACCCCGTGCCCTTTGACAAGCTGGTGGCGCCCGTTTGCCCTGACGCCAAGCTCAGGAAGCTTGTGCGCAACATGATCTACGTGGGCGCGGTCGCCCGTCTACTCGAAATCGACATGGGTGAAATCGAGAACGCGTTGCGCAAGCAGTTCAAGAAGAAAGTGAAGGCCGCTGACTTGAACTTTAAGGCGGTGCTGGCAGGATATGAGTTCGCCGAGAAGAACCTGGAAAAGAAGGACCGCTTTCAGGTGCAGCGAATGAACGCCAACGAGGGCAAGATCCTGATTGAGGGCAACGCGGCGGCGGCCCTGGGCTGCATGTTTGCCGGCGTCACGGTGGTGACCTGGTATCCCATCACGCCCTCCTCTTCGCTCTGCGAAACGCTCATTACGTATATGAAGCGCTATCGCATGGACCCTGAAACCGGCAAGGCCACGTTTGCCATTGTTCAAGCTGAGGACGAGCTGGCCGCCATCGGCATGGTGATGGGTGCGGGCTGGGCGGGCGCGCGCGCTATGACCTCAACCGCCGGGCCCGGCATTTCTCTGATGGCTGAATTCGTGGGTCTCGGCTACTACGCCGAGGTTCCCGCGGTGATCTTTGACATTCAACGCGTGGGGCCCTCCACCGGTCTGCCCACGCGAACGGCGCAAGGTGATGTGCTTTCCACGGCTCTGCTTTCGCACGGCGACACCAAACATCCATTGCTGTTCCCCTCTTCCGTCGATGAATGTTACAGCATGGCGCTGGACGCCTTCGATCTTGCCGAAGAGCTGCAAACGCCGGTGTTTGTGATGAGCGATCTCGACCTCGGCATGAACTTCTGGATGTCCGAGCCGTTCAAGTATCCGGACGGGCCTCCGAAGAGGGGCAAGGTGCTAGGAGCTGAAGACCTCGACCGTCTCGGGGGATTCTTGCGCTACCGCGACGTGGACGGAGACGGAGTGGGTTATCGGACGCTCCCGGGCACCGCGCATCCGGGCGCCGGCTACTTCACGCGCGGAAGCGGCCACGACGAACGCGCCATTTATAGCGAAAAAGCTGACGTTTACGTCAACAACATGGACCGGCTGGCTCACAAGTTCGACACCGCCAAGCGCCTGGTGCCGGGTCCCGTGATCGAGGAGAACGGACACGGCATTGGAATCATCGCCTACGGGACCAGCCATTGGGCGGTGATGGAGTGCCGCGATCAACTGGCTCACGAGTTCGGGGTAGAAACGGACTACTGCCGCATCCGGGCCTTTCCCTTTGCGGACGAAGTTGCCGCCTTCGTGCGCCGTCACCGCCGCGTTTACGTGGTGGAGCAGAATCGTGACGGGCAACTCGGCGCGCTGCTGCGCCTCACGCTCAGCGCCGAGGAAATCAGCCGCCTGCGCAACGTGCTGCACTACGACGGCTTACCCATCGACGCGCGCAGCGTGACCGACGCCATCATGACCCAGGAGGTGGGAAACTAACATGGCCACCACCACGACATTACCGCCGAAAAAGGTAAATCGCATCGGACTGGAGCAGGCTGCTTATAAGGGGAACAAGAGTACCCTCTGCGCGGGCTGCGGCCATAACGCCATCAGCGAGCGCATTATCGAGGCGTTCTACGAAATGGGCGTGGAGCCTCATCGCGTGGCCAAGCTTTCCGGCATCGGTTGCAGCTCCAAGAGTCCCGCTTATTTTCTGCGCAGCACCCACGGCTTCAACGCCGTTCACGGGCGCATGCCGTCCGTGGCCACCGGGACGCTGCTCGCCAATCGCAGCCTGATCGCGATCGGCGTGAGCGGCGACGGCGACACGGCTTCCATCGGCATCGGCCAGTTTGTGCACCTGATGCGGCGGAACCTGCCGCTGATTTACATCATCGAGGATAACGGCTGCTACGGCCTGACAAAGGGGCAGTTTTCAGCCACCGCAGACAAGGGCAGCGTGCTGAAGAACGGTGTGGTGAATGACCTGCCGCCCATTGACACCTGCGCCTTGGCGATTCAGCTCGGGGCCACCTACGTGGCGCGATCATTCTCTGGCGACAAGAAGCAGCTTCTGGCGCTGCTCCAGGGCGCTATCGGGCACCGCGGCACCGCGATGCTGGACGTAATCTCACCGTGCGTCACGTTCAATGACCATCTCGGCTCTACCAAGAGCTACGGCTACGTGAAAGACCATGACGCTCCCGTGGGCGATATCACCTTTGTTCCCTTCTTTGACGACATCACCGTGGACTACGATGAGGGTACCACCACGAATGTGACTCTGCACGACGGCTCCCGCATACTCCTGAAAAAGCTCGACCGCGACTATGACCCCACTGATAAGTCGGAAGCACTCCGCGTACTCACCCAGTCGCACGATCGTGGCGAAGTGGTGACGGGATTGTTTTACGTGAATACGGAGCAGCCCAACTTCATTGACCTGCTGAACGTGGTGGACCAGCCCTTGGCCACCTTGCCCCTCGCCCGCGTGCGGCCGCCGCAAAGCGCCCTCGAAGAAGTGATGGAGAGCTTGCGCTAAGGCTGTGAAGAAACCGTCCAAGCCCGTCATCCTGAGCGACGGCGAAGGATCTCAGCATTCGCGAAAGGCTGGGGCGATTAACCTCGTTCGGCCTGTCGTGACGTTTACCGCTTTCACCACGATCAGAAAGGTGCCTGCTAGGCCGGCTCCAACCTCTTCCGAAAAACTCGCTGAGCTTTGACGAGGCGGTAGCCGAGGCGTCGATAGAAGGCGTGAGCGCCGGTGCGAAGGACGTTGGAGCGGATGGTCAGCGTGGGGCAGCCAACTGCTCGCGCCCAACGTTCCGCCCGCTCCATCAGCAGCCTTCCCGCTCCGACACCTCGGCGGGTTTCCTCAACCACGAGGCCGCCAAGTTCCGCTGTGCAGTCGCTTTCCAACGTCCGTTCGATGTAGACATGAACCCAACCGGCGAGAGTCAAATCCGCGCCGCGTGTGTGTGGGCTCTCGGCAACGAATACGGCATGTCCGGAATCGGCCAGGATCTCTCGGAGCCGGTTTTGGACTTGCTGGTGCGACGAAGGGTAGCCCAGATGACTGCAAAGGCGAGCGAGAGCGCCCGCATCGCGGAGAGCCGCTGGGCGAACGCCGAAGCGAACAGTCGCCCTTCCTAGTCCGTCAGTGCGTGCTGCAGTCATACTGCAGGATCGACCCGTCGATGCCGTCGCCTTCGACGACCTCGATGCGCTGGTCGTAGCTCGGGCATTTACGATGCTTGAGCGTGACCACGTCGAGGCCTGGGATGAGATCCAGCGCCAGCGTGCCGTTCGAGTCCGTTACGCCTTTCACGGTTTCGGCAATAGGTCCGTTGGAGTAGAGCGTTTCCACCGCAACGCCTCCAAGCGGCGCACCGGCGCTGCTCGTCACTTTCAGCAGCACGGGCTTATGCCACAACTGCTTGGGTTCATACGCTTCGCTCTCAAGGGGTACCAGGTTGACGGTCGCCTTGGTGGCGTCGGCGCGAAGCTCGGCATGATCGTACGCCGCGGTGACGTCCATGGCCACCAGCGGCCGCGCGGTGGCCCAATAGGTTCCCAGAGGCAAATGGTCGAAGGCATAGTTACCGTCGATGCCCGTGATGGTCTGACCGATCACGTGACTCTGCCCGTCAGTCAGCGAAACTTGCATGCCAGGAAGAGTCTGCCCGTTTGGGTTCATCACTCGCCCCGAGATCGAACCCGGCGCGAACGAGGGAGCGGCCTCGAGGTCAATGTCCACGGTGTTGCTCGTAACTTCGCCTTGCCAGATGTCGACGCCCAAATCACGGGAGAGCGCGTCGCCATTCGAATAAGAGGTTTTGTAGACAACCGCGAAGTGATAGTGGCCCCAGACCGGCACGTCACTACCGCCGCGCGAGACAAGCCCCGGATTGAGCGCAACGACGCAACCCTCGGTGTCATCAGCGCCCGGCGCGAGCTTTACGAGGTGCGGATGCGGCATGGCTACGCTGGCCATCACCTTGCCGCCAGGAGGCTGCGTCCACGATTGCGTCCCCAGCGGCGCGGCCGGTTCGAGACGAACAACAAGACTCGATCCGCCGGCGCTCGCGCTGCCGTTTTGAGCGCCATTCGTGGCGTTGATTTGGGCCATCTGCCTCAGGGCGCGATCGAGATCCTCAGGATCGCGCACGTGACGATAGAGCCAGAGCGCGTCTTGACCGGCATTATGGAAGTGCAGCGTGATGCGCGCGGGAAAGGGCTGAGCAATCGTATTGTGCTCCAGCGTGAGCGTGACCGCTAGATTCGCGGCCGGAGTGGATGCCGGACTCGCGTTCTGTGACTTCCCAGAGTCGGCGGCCCAAGCTGGTCTCGCCAAGAGCCTTGGTGCAGACACCGGAATGGCAAGTGCGATCTGCCAGACCAGCGAAGCCATCGCAATCAAGCGGAGCAATTTCATGTAATTGACTTACGATCTAATTATGCGGCCAAGCCGCGTCAGAGGGAAGGTGTTCGGTCAAATCAGTAGTCAATATGCAGCCGGATCGATGGCACCCAAACCGGTCCGCGATCCCGATTGTAACCGGGATCGGTGACGTGCTGCACATCGACGGAGCCGAAGAATCCGCGCCAGAGATGAGCGGTGTAGTAGGTTTCGAAGATGCGTTCGGTGCCATAGTTTAACGTTCCGTCGCCCAGTAAAAACCCGAGGCCGCCCAGCGCGAGATACTCGCGATGGTCCCCTGAAAGTCCGTTCATAATGCCGGCGATCCCGAGTTTGTCGACTGGGCGCTTCCAGGCGTTGCCACGCACGTCGATGCCCAGTTCGCCGGTGCGGTCGACCTCCGTGTACGCGAATGACTCGTTATGACCGTCGCTCCATCCCCAGCGTGCGAACCCTTGGAAATGGTCTGGCAGATCTTGCTCAAGATTGACGCCGAAGCCGTACTTTACGCGGCCCTGCTGGCGGACTGCCGTGATGTCCGGCACGGAAACTAGTCCTTCGCGGAACTCGTCGATAGCTCCCCGATAGCTGCCCATGTTGGCGTGATTGACGTAGGAGAGCAGCCGCACGACTGAAGCCTGGTGGCGGAACGGAGCGGGATGGAACTCGAATTCCAGATTGTCGCCACGAGCCCGCGCGAGGTCAGCATCCAGGTAGATGCCGTTGGCCACCTTCGGCATGAGGGTTGATCCGAAACGAACCGCCCAGCGGGGCGCGATGTATTGAACGATAGCACCATCGGTGTAGCCTCGGGTGTTGGCGGCGTAATCCCAGGCGCCGTTCTGGTCATCGCACCAGTTCATGAACTGCAAATGGCTGTCGCTGCCAACGTCGCTCAGGTCGAAGAAATCAGCCAGGCTGAACTTGCCCGCAATGATTTCGATTCTTCGCGCCGGGACCTCCGTGCGAAGATCAAGCCAACTGCGCTGGGCCTCCACTTTGTCGTCACTGAGCGGTATGGTGTAGCGGAAGATGGCTCGCGCCAGGTACGGCGCCTTGCCCAGGTCAGGATTTCGCACGACGTCCAGATTGGTGAATCCGGCGACTCCCAAGGCATCGCTGATGCCGTGTCCGGCGGCGATCTCGACATCGGTCAGCACTTGTAGATTCGGCGTCAGCTCGTAGCCGGTGTAGAGCGTCAGGACCTGCGAGACCGCAAACTCCGGGGTGTTCTTCAGACTATTCGGACCGCTGTATTCGGCAGGAAACGAGCCGTGACCTTGGCCGATGAAATTCATCTGCCCGGAAACCCACCATCGGGTTGTCGAGGAGTGATCGAAGAGGGTGACCGCGGTGCCGGGATCGTCAGAGGAGGTGTCTTCAGAGGTTGGCGCCGGGCCAGACGCATCCTGCCCCGAAGCCTTCGTGGCGAGGCACACCGCGGCGGCGAGGAGCAGCAGCCAACTTAGGGGCTGAAGAGCATGCTCCTTTGATGACAGCCTGAGGATGGCGTGGCGTGGCACCATTGGAATCTAGCACGCGAAATGTTACAGATTCGTTTCGAGGCCTGCGCTTGGCGCGCAAGGGCCCATCATCACAAAGTACAGGCATCGTCTACCAGCGATCTCCTTAAGTGATGCATACCTCGAAAGAAACGCACTCACGAGACTCCACGGGGCACGCGCCTTCCGGTCATGCGCAACATCGAGTGTAATAGCTCCCCGTAGAGTGGAACAAGATCGGGAGTCGTCTTCTCGAGAGCAGCGAAGTGCTTACGAAGGGTCGCCCAGTCGCCGCGAAGGGCCGGGCCCGTTAGTGCCCGCGGAGCGCCCAAGGCGGCGAAGTTCTTGGCCGTCTCCGCCACAAATCCCTCCAGCAGGTGTCGCGCACGTTTCGGTGGCACGCCGCACCGCTCCAGCAGGCGTCTTGAACTCTCCAGCAAAGTCACAATACCGGCGCAGGCGATCACGGCAGCCGCGTGATACGCAGGTTTATGTTCTGGGCGAAGCGTAAAGACGGCGCCGCGGAGCGCCCGAACCCACCGCCTCGCCAGCTTCACGCCCTGAGGGTCGCCTTCAATTGCCCAGAAGCATCCGATCAGATTCCGAACCCCGGCCTTGGCGCTCGGCACCGTCTGCAGAGGATGCAGTGACGCGGCGCTGGCTCCGCGTCGCCGCAAAGGCTGAAGCACAGAGTCTCTGCCGCCAGCAGGCCAGGCGCCGCTGGTGTGCAGCACGATCGCGCCCTTCCAGCTCTCGCGCCGCTTGGCCAAAGCCAGGGCGACCCCGGGCAGGGCAGAATCCGAAGTCGTGATCAGCAGCAGGCCGGCGGCCGCAAGGTCTGCAGAATCGAGCGTGACCGCTCGCCCCGCGCCGATGAAGCGCACGGCTTTCTTCGCCGCCGCTAGCCTACGCGCCGCTACCCAGCCGATCCGCACGCCCGCGAGCAACAGAAGCCGTCCGAGGGCTTGACCCACGCGGCCGGGACCGATGATTGCGACCGTGGTCTGCGAATCTGTGATCCGAGAACTCATGGGCGGTGCCACTAAGGAATCCGTGCCGGCCACAGGCGCGCACATAGACGGTCCCGCCGCGGTATTTGTAAAAGACGACCCAATTTCCGGCAACAAAGTGCCGATTCCCTCGGAACCGACCTGAACGGCGAAGGGCGTACATCTCCGGAAACGAGGCAACGAGCTTAAGACGATCCTGAATGATGCCCTGCTCGCGGTCAGGCAATTCGAAGTAGACGTCGAGAACCGGCTCCGACCAGACGATGTCAGCCATGCCGGCGTTTTCGCGTCATTTCCTTAACCTGAGCATTGGTGAAGGTTCGCCCCTCGCGCTCGGCTCGAATGGATTCTTTGATCAAGCGCTGAAACTCCGGGTCGGCCTCGATGCGCTGCAGTTCTTCGTCGGAGAGTTGGTCGCGGTTGGCACGGTTTGTTTGGTGTTCTCTTGGCATACCGTTATCCTATCACGCGAGCGGCACCGTCCGTGGCTTCTAACTCCTGACTCCCGACCCCTGACTCCTAACTTCCGGCTTCTGGCTTTCGCCTTCCGCCGCCAGGCCCACTTCCTTCTCACGCAGCGCCTTCACCCGGTCGCGCAGGCCGGCGGCTTTCTCAAACTCAAACCGCTTCGCCGCTTCGCGCATCTGGGCTTCGAGTTTCTTGATCAAGGCCTGCATCTCGTCTACCGTCGTAGGCTCCGATACGTCCTCCTCAAGAGGCACGGTGACGTAGTCCGCCTCCACGATGGAAGCCAGAGTCATATCAAGGGGCCGCACGATCGACTCCGGCGTGATGTTGTGCTCGAGGTTATACTCGGTCTGCTTGGCGCGACGACGCTCGGTCTCGCCGAGGGCGTACCGCATCGAATCGGTCATATTGTCGCCGTAAAGGATGGCCCGGCCGTTGATGTGTCGCGCCGCGCGCCCCACCGTCTGGATCAGCGAGCCGCCCGAGCGCAAAAACCCTTCCTTGTCGGCATCGAGCACCGCCACCAGTGACACCTCCGGCAAGTCGAGCCCCTCGCGCAGCAGGTTGATGCCGATCAGCACGTCAAACTCGCCGCGCCGTAAATCGCGGAGGATTTTCACGCGTTCCAGCGTCTCCACTTCCGAGTGCAAGTAGCGGCAGCGCACGTCCAGCTCCGAGTAGTACTGCGTGAGGTCCTCTGCCATGCGCTTGGTGAGCGTGGTCACCAGCACCCGCTCGTTCCGCGTGGCGCGTTCGCGAATCTCCGCCAGCAGGTCGTCCACCTGGTTGCGCGTCGGCCGCACCTCGATTTCGGGATCGATCAAACCCGTGGGACGGATGATCTGCTCCACTACCACGCCGCCGGCGCGCGTCAATTCGTAGGGGCCGGGTGTGGCCGAGACGTAGAGTACCTGATCCACCCGGTGTTCAAACTCCTCGAACGTCAGCGGCCGATTGTCGAGGGCTGAAGGCAGGCGGAAACCGTAATCCACCAGCGTCTGCTTGCGCGAGCGGTCGCCGTGGTACATGCCGTGAAGCTGGGGTACGGTCTGATGGCTTTCATCGATGAAGAGCAGCGCGTCCTGCGGCAGGTAATCGAGCAGCGTGGGCGGCGGCTCGCCCGGCAGCCGGCCCGAAAGGTGCCGCGAGTAATTCTCAATGCCGTGGCAGTAGCCCATTTCCTTCATCATTTCCACGTCGAAGCGGGTGCGCTGCTCCAGGCGCTGCGCCTCCACCAGCTTGCCCTGCTTTTCGAGCTCGCCGTGCCACCATTCGAGCTCTTCCAGGATTTTCTCCTGGGCCGCCTCGCGCCGCTCCGCCGGCATCACGTAATGGGTACGCGGGTAGATGGGTAGCCTCGCAACGGTGCGCTTCACCTGGCCGAAAAGGGGATCTATCTCATGGAGCGATTCCACCTCGTCGCCCCAAAGCTCGATGCGAAACGCCTGGTCCTGGTAAGTGGGATAAACCTCGATCACATCGCCGCGCACGCGAAAGGCGCCGCGGCGGAAGTCGATATCGTTGCGCTCGTACTGGATGTCGACCAGGCGGTGCAGAATATCCTGCCGCGAGACCTTCTGGCCCTTTTCCAGCAGCAGCAGCATGCCGTAATAGGCTTCCGGCGACCCCAGGCCGTAAATGCAACTGACGCTGGCCACAATCAGGCAGTCACGCCGCTCAAAGAGCGAACGCGTGGCGGAAAGCCGCAACTTATCGATTTCCTCGTTGCTGGTGGCCTCTTTTTCAATGTAGACATCGCTCGCCGGAACGTAGGCCTCGGGCTGGTAATAGTCGTAGTAGCTCACGAAATATTCCACCGCGTTCTCAGGGAAAAAACTCTTGAACTCGTGATAAAGCTGCGCGGCCAGGGTCTTGTTGTGCGCAAGCACGAGCGTAGGCCGGTTGACCGCCTCCACCACCTTGGCCATGGTGAAGGTCTTGCCGGAGCCGGTCACGCCCAGCAGCACTTGATGCTTCTGCCCTTGCTCGACGCCATCCACAAGCTCCCGGATGGCCGTCACCTGGTCACCACGAGGCTGATAGTCTGAGGAGATTTTGAAGTCCATAGCTCGATGGAGGATCAGATTCAGTATAAACGAAGCTGGAAGGACAAGTCAGAAGACAGGAGTCGGGGGAAAGAGGCAGAGGGCAGAGGCCAAACGTTGCAGGCCAGGTAGCCGCCGGTCCGGATGTCGCGGCGAGACGTAGCAGGCTGCGGAAAAACAGCTCGGAACCATGTCATTTCGCAGCCAGAAATCTCGCTCTGAAACGCAATCTGCCTCCCATCACGCGCAATCCTCCCATCACCGAAAGCGAGATCAAGAAAAGGCGATACTTTGTGTTCTCCTCGGCGTTTCCCGGCGTGCGCAACCCCGTGGTGGGTATCGATTTCTATATCAACAATCAGCTCTATGACGAATTCGCCGTGCCCACCACGGTGTTTCTCAACGAGTGCGAGGAGTGGCACATCGTGGTGCCGAGCGGCGAGCACGGAGGAACGGAGGGCCATCCCTTCCATATTCACGTCAACGATTTCGAGGTGAAATCCATTGCGGGCATCGAGCAGCGGCGGGGACTGATCCAGGATACCATCTGGGTTCAGCAGAACACCGCATCGGTAATCCGCATGCGCTTCAAGGAATGGACGGGAAAGTCTGTCTTCCACTGCCACATCCTTCCCCATGAAGACACCGGAATGATGCAGAACTTTCTGATTCTCGAGAAGCCGCCGGGGATGGACATGGGAGAGAAGTCCATGCAGTTATTGAAACGCGGCGTATCGAAATGAAGGTGTGATATCAATCCCTTTCGGTCGCCAAAACTCATGCGGCAGCAGATTCAAAAGCAAGCGTGAGGCGGATCTGTCGAGGAGGTCCGCGGTTTTTTCCGCGCGTCGCATTGAAAAAGCCGCAGCCTTTGAGCAACCAGGCTTCACCGTCACCCGTCCCGGCCTACAAGACCACTGCTATAGGCCCCGGAGGAGTGGAAACCGGTTACTCCAACGCGGCGTCAGCGATGGTCCCTTCGCCTTAAGGATGACATCGGCGCTGAAACTTATCGAGGATCACGTATCACAGTGACAGTTCCGTGAAAGGGCGGGGCTTTCAGCCCTGCCGTGGGTCGGTCGCCCACAGTCGGGCTTTAGCCCCTGAAGCAGCGCGGAATTCGCTTCAGCGGCTAAAGCCGCCCCGCTAGCCATCTCGTGACGGCGGGGCTGAAAGCCCCGCCCTTTCACTCGCCAAACGTTTCACTTAACTAATCCTCATTAGCAAGCCCGCCGAAAAGTAACCCTAGTTCGAAACCTACGGCGACTCAAAGGGCTTCCTTCGGGCAGCGGTCGATCGGGCTGATTCACGGCGTGATCTTGAACACGGTTCCGCAGTAGTTCGCGCCGTAGCTGCTCGTGGTGCCGTAAAGAGCGCCCTTGCTAAACACCAAACCGGCGAGGGGCATTCCGCCATCCGGAGCGCCTGTAAAGGTGTGCAGAACCGTTTCCTTACCGGCGCTGCTAACCTCGAACACCACGCCACACCCGTTAGTAGTGCCGTCCAAGAAGCAATCGTAAGGGGTACTCGTGCCTCCTTGGAAGGTAGTCCCGTAAAGGTCGCCCTTCGGGTCCATTACGACGCCGGAACGGTAGGGGTTTCCGCCGTCGGCCCCACCCGTGAAAGCATAGACAACCGTTTCCTCACCAGCAGAGGTCAACTCGAAAACTGTGCCGCATGAACCCCCACTTCCTCCTTCATAAGAGCAACCATAATCACCGCCTCCATCTGTGGTGCCGTAGAGATTGCCGGCGGCGTCGAGCAACAAGTTGGCCCACGGAGAAGCGCCGTCAGGGATTCCAGTAAAGTTGTGCAGCACAGTTTCCGCGCCTGTCTTGTCGAGATGAAACACAATGCCACATCCAATGCCCTGGTTGCAGTTGTCGTCTCCGCCGAGCGTGGTTGTGCCGTAAAGGTTGCCCGCTGCGTCGGTAATCACGCCGCCGCCCGGGTCAGACCCGTCGTACGCGGACCCGCCGAAATTGTGAGCCACACCGTACTTGCCGGCAGCGGAGACTTCGAACGCCGTTCCAAAGTTTAGGGATCCGCCGTTCTCCGTGGTGCCAAACAACGCCCCGTTGACACCCCGCGCCAACCCAGCCCAAGGATATATTCCATCAGTTGGCGAAGCGCCGAAACTGTGCAGCACGGTTTCCGTGCCACCGGCCGAGAGTTCAAATACTGTACCTAATCCATTCTGGTACTTGTCGCTGTAGGCGCCGCCCTCGTTGGTAGTGCCATAAGATTCCCTGCTGCGTCCCTCACCAGGTTTCCAGTCGGCACAGCTCCGTCGGTGGGGTAACCTCGAAAACTGTAAAGAACGTTCTCCTGAGCGCTGGCAGAGAGCTCGAATATCGTTCCGTACCCATAGATGCCACCTCCACCAGTCGTACCGTAGAGGTTACCCTGCTTGTCCGGAACCAACTCTCCCTCTGGGCCACACCCGTCGTTGGGCCCGCCCTGAAACGAATAGACGATGCTGTAATTCTGCGCCTGCACACGCGAGGCGGCAACAGACAAAAGCAAAAACGCGACGAAGCCCACCGTTGCGGCCTTCCTAACTGGCAGCCACGCGTTGACAGGCCAATCCCAATCATTCAGTTTGCTCGTCACAAGTCGCGATTTCACACTCCCTCCCTCGCAAACGGCTGTGCACCGAAATCAAGAATCCCGTCCATTTAAGGATGTCGGCTGCGAGAGCGTCAAGTATCAGTCCAGATAACTTACAGCCCGATATAACCCGACGAAGCTACCTGACGCGCGGGCCGTCTCTCAAGAATTAGAAGATTGGCGATTGCCGATTCGATTTAGTCTAGCCCGGCGGTTGGCGACCCGTTCGTTCTCTGCTGCCATGGACTACGGTGAGGATTTCGATGCATTCGCCCGCAATTCGGTAAATGATTCTGTAATTTTCGCAGCACCACTCGCGAATGTTTTCCTTGTGGGCTTCGGGAACCATCCGTCCCAGGCGCGGAAATTCCGCCAGCCGTTCGGCGGCCAGTATCAACTGTTCAATGAGAGTGGCGGCGTAGTATTCGGAATCTCTGGCGATGTAGTCGCGAATCGAGCGAAGGTCTTCAATGGAGGGATCGGTCCAGACAAGCTTCATTCGTAAAGGAATTGCCTTTTCACCTCCTGGTGACCAACCACGCGGCCTTGGTCGGCAGCCTCGATCCCCCTCTCAATTTTCTTCCGCACGTACATCTGATAGATGAGGTCATCCCAGGAGGCCTCCTCGGGCAAACCGTCAACCAATTTCAGCGCTTCTTCTTTGACTGCGCTCACTTCATTGTCCTCCTTACCCCATTTTGCCTGAATCTATCACAAACATGCCAGCCGTTGCCGATTTACGATTGCCGGTTGCCGATTGAAAGGTCGTCACGCCCTTCCGCGCCGCAGTTCGGCCAGCATTCGTTCCCGCAGAATGCGGTTGGCTCGGGTCTGGTAGCCTTTGCCGGATTGCTTCAGCCAAGCCACCACGTCCGCGTCCACACGCAGAGAAATCGCCTGCTTAACGGGCCGGTAAAACCTGCCCCGAACCGCGTTCTTCCAGGCTCCCGGCGGCAGTTCGGGGGCGTCCAAGAGGTCAATTTCACTGTCCGGGATCGCGGCCAGCGCCTCCAGTTCGCGCCTCGCCTTCGCGTTGAGCGGCTGTCCGGGTGTGCACTTCACTCTGACCGTTCTAGAAGCCTTGCGCATAGGTGCTCCGTTCACTGGGCGTCGCCTTGCGGACCGAGATAATGCGGATGGTTTCTTCTCCGTGCTCGTCGGGCTCCGAGCCAGTGTGAACCACCAGCAGCACGTGTAGAGCGCTGAGGGCTCCGATGGTCTGGCCGATAGTCTGCCATCTCACTTCATCCTCAACTTCGCGGTCCGGGCGAGAGAGGTGATAAGGGTCTTCAAAGACAACAACCATCGCTGTTTCAAAGCTCACACCGTGCTTTGCTTTGTTGCTTCGGTTCTTTCGCTCGTCCCAGGTGCGGTACACACGTCATCCATGTGGTGGCGTTCCCGTCTATACATTAATGCCATTCCGCGTCGGGCGCAACTGTGAGCAAGCGTAGCGCAGCCTTTGAGCAACAGGGCTGCCCTGCGCAATTGATGCCGCCACCCTGAAGGCGAACCCGCGGTGCGCGCTCGCTTTCGCATTGCCGGATCACCAACAGTTGACCACCAAAAGACCGCGTCGAACATCGACGTGCGAGAAACTGGTGCGTTGTTCAGAAGGTATCCATAGCCGCTGAGCCGGCTTCGACGGACGCCCTCGTGTGTGGAATGCAACCACGACCACGACCACGAGACGCGGGCGCGCTCAATGGCGAGAATCCTGTTTGATCTACCGGGACCGAAGCTCAGGATCAGGAAGGGTGGCTTTGACGGACCTTGGCGACCGAGATAGGTGCGATTCATAGCGAGTTTTGAGGATGGTACGAACCCATTGTACCTAAGTGATTTGACGACAAAGGCTTAAAGGCCAAAAATGGCCCTTATTTTGAAACTTTCGAGGGGGGCGAACCCAATTTGATAAATCAATTCACAACAAGTAGTTACGCCAAAATAGCGCGCTTTGTCGAAATTTTTCGCCAACGATCAAGACAATGGTCCGCTTGGTAGTGGTGCAGCTTACAATCAGCGACCATCCCGCCTTCGGCCACCCCTCCTCAGCGAGGAGGGGACTGCCCGGCAGATGATTACCAGGAGCGAGTGCCGGCTGAAGGGATCGAAGTTAACAACTCCCCTCCTCGGCGAGCCCTCGGCGAGGAGGGGGGCGAACGCCGGGGTCGAAGGCTACTGTTCCACGGGGACGGGTATGAGTTCGGGAACGTCCTGAATGTCCTGAACGCGTTCCAATTCTCTCTCAACCTTGCGGGCCAGTTCGCCGGCGTAAGGAATAAAGTGCTGGCCGGAAAACAGGATGGTGACGCCGAACCAGAGCTTGGCGCGGTTGAGCGCGAAACGGGTAAGGACCTTGAGGAAGTATTTCCAATAGGCTTTCCGGTATGAGGAGCGCAGGCCTTGGAGCCAGATTGACCGCACCAGAATCCCCGCAATGGCCAGGGCCGTGGGCTGCTGGGCAGGGTGCTGGCAGGGCCTTGACTCCCAGCTCTCAAGAGAGCGCAAGGCGCGCTCGTAGAACTTTTCAGGGTCGTAGATTGCCGCCACGGTGCTTCCAAATCCTCGGAGGAGGACGTCCGGTTCCATCAGAGTGCGGAAGTTGGGCGGCGTGCCGTCACTGCTACTGCCGCGCGATTCCAGAATGCGCCCTTCGCGCTGCATGCGGTCGTAAAGCGCCGTGCGCGGCAGGGCGTGCAGGAAATTGATGAGCGCCCAGGGGATCGCCGTGCGCTCAATGAATTCCACCTGCTGCTCGAAGATCTCTTCGGTGTCGGAATCGAAGCCCACAATGAAGCCGCCGGTCACCCAGAGGCCCTTCTTGTGGATGGCGTCGATACAACTCACCGGGTCCATCGCCAGGTTCTGGAGCTTTTTCACTTCCTGGAGGGACTGTTTGGAGGGGCTTTCGATGCCCAGGAACACGTAAAAGAAATTGGCGCGCACCATGGCGTCCATCAGGGCGGGCTTGCGCGCCAGGTCCATGGAGGCTTCGGTGTAAAACATGACGGGATAACGCCGCGCCTGCTGCCACTTCTCGAGTTCCACGCAGAGTTCGAGGGCGCGGGCATGATTGCCGATGAAGTTGTCGTCCACCATGAACACTTGCTTCCGCCAGCCGAGGCTGAGCAGCGCGTCGAGTTCGGCCACCATCTGCGCAGGCAGCTTGGTGCGCGGCTTGCGTCCGTAAAGGATGATGATGTCGCAGAATTCGCACTGGAAGGGACAGCCGCGGGAAAACTGCACCGACATGGAAGCGTAGCAATCCAGGTTGAGCAGGTCGAAGCGGGGCGCGGGGGTGCGGGTGACGTCGGGTTTGTCGGTGATTTCGTAGAGGCGCCGCGCGGTGCCGTCTTCAAGGTCGCGGGCGATTTCGCCGAAGACTTCGTCGGGCTCGCCCGCCACCACGTGGTCAGCGATGGCCAGCATGCGATCAGGCTCGCCGCTGGCGTAAGGTCCCCCCACCATCGTCCGCCGGCCCAGGCGTCGCGCGCGCGCCAGCACTTCCTGGAGTCCCGCCTGCTGCACGGTCATGGCGCTCACCATCACCAAGTCCGCCCAGAGGATGTCCTCGTCGGTGAGCTCCTCTACACCCTGGTCTACCACGCGGAGCGTCCAGCTTTCCGGACACAACGCCGCTACGGTAATCAGCCCCAGCGGCGGCATGACAACCTTCTCCGGCAGAAGTTCCATCATGCCGGTAAACGTCCAAAATGAATTGGGAATTTTGGGCCAAACCAGAAGCGCTTTGAGGTTCTTGCCGAGCGGAGGAAATGCCCCCTGGGCGTCGCGCGAGGGAGCGAATGCGGAAGCCATACGTGATCCTTTCACGTGATTCTCCCGCCTTCGGTGGGCGCCGGCACTAAGCCTGAGGCCGGCTATATACCGTTGTTAGAGGGCCCCGACCAATAGGAAAAGGAACCACACTTATCAGTTTTCCAGGACTCTATCGCCTGGACGGGATTCTGCGGCTGAACAGTGAATCCGGAATCTTTTGAGCCGAACAGTCCAACACGCCGGAAGTCTATACCCGATGGCGCTGGAATACAATGTCGAATATCGCGTCCGAGATCTTCTGCCGCCAGCCAAATTGACGGCTTGCAGCCCAAGGCCGTTCCAGAGAGCCGTGCCGACCACGATGTGCGGCAGGCCAAATCGTGGCTTTTTGGGTGAGATTGCCGGAGTTTGCGGGGCGACACCATCGTCGCCACGCCTCTATATAGTATCAGATCACAGATCGGACGGCCGCGCAATTATGGGGCCTGGCAATATCAGCAATGATAGCTTGAACCCAGCTTGTAGCGCCGTAGCAGGAAGCAGGGTAGCGAGAGGTACGCGTAATTGCGCTACTCTGCTTTCGAGCCGCGACCGAGCAGAAGCTCTTCGTTCAACTCCAAAGTCAGAAAAGTTCACTGGCCCCGCTTCAAATGCCCCTGACATCCCGATGCTCGCGCCTGCTGGACCGCGCATCGTGGTCCGCGCCATTTGCGCGTTGCGGTGACAAAGCCTCAGACGCAAGGGGTCGGTGCGCGCTACGCTTGCTCAACCCGTCACAACCCTATGTGACGGCGATCACAGGAAGGGCTTCGTGGACGGTGTGACCATGAGTGGGTGAACTGGGAATGTTCTGCGGCTTCTGGGGGGTAGTTTCCACGGAGTCTACAGGCGACCAGAGGGTTATAAGTCCCAGAGCGGCCCTGCTACGCCGACTCCGGAACGCTTTGCTACAGTCTGCCGCAGCATTCCCAGTCACGACACCGAACAGGGGGAAAAATGAAGAAAGCAATACTGCTATTTGCGGTAGCGACTTTCATGGCCGCGCAGGCTGCCATGGGCAGCACGATCGTGCTGACGTTCGACGAGCTTGGCAACGAGGAGCCGGTGCTGAACTACTACGCAGCCGGCTTTGGAGGTCTTGGTACGGGTCCCGGGCCGAACTACGGAATCACGTTTTCGGGCAACTCGCTGGCGATCACTTCCCAGGATTTTGGGGGGAGTGGAAACTTCAACGACAATCCATCCGGCCACAACATCGTGTTTTTTCTGAACGGCACAGCAGACACGATGAATGTCGCCGCAGGGTTTACAACGGGGTTCTCGTTCTATTACTCCGCCGTGGTTTTCCCTGGTTTCATTAATGTGTGGTCCGGCTTGAACGACACCGGAACCCTGCTGGCCACTCTTGACTTGCCTGTCACACCGTCGGGAGGGGGCACCTGCGACACCTCCTACTGCCCCTGGTTTCCCATTGGGGTCGCCTTCGACGGCACCGCCATGTCCGTTGACTTTGGCGGCAGCGCTAACTACATCGGGTTCGACAACATCACGCTGGGCGCTTCGACTCCGCAAACGCCTGAGCCAGCCTCGTTACTGCTGTTGGGTACGGGCCTGCTCGGACTTGGGAGCCGGTTCCGGAGGAGGAAGTCGTAGGGTGAAGCATGCGTCGCGGGGTGGCGCACGCGTCGTTTTATGACCAATGCGGGCTCAAGGGCGGGCACAGGCCCGCCCTTGAGCCCGCAACTTTTCCCCAATTTGCCGTAACCAAAGCTCGTTGACGAATGATCAAGACCCGAGGCTTTCCTTTCGAACGCCCCGGGCCTCACACAACGGGGACCTACGCTGCACTTGCTTCAGGTCAGCCGTCATACGCTTTGGCGGGCATGCTCTGGCCCCTTGCCAGGAAGTCACTCACGGTATAACTTCAATCGGATGCTGAATCGGGGGCTCAAAGCTCGCCGGCAGCGCGCAATCGAAAACGAGGAGTCAGCCGTGCAAAGTCGCATTCTCGGCACTACGATGCCGGTCCTTGAAATCGAACTCACTCCCGGGGAGTCCGTCATTTCTGAAGCGGGAGAACTTTCCTGGATGACGAGTTCCATCCAGATGACCACGCATACTCAGTATGGCGGAGGCGGAGGCCTCTTCGGCGTGTTGAGACGCGTGGCGGGCGGGGGATCGCTGTTCATGACGGAGTACCGAGCCCTCGGAGGCCCCGGCACGATTTCCTTCGCTGCAAAGTTGCCGGGGCATATTGTGCCCGTCGAAGTTGGAGCGGGACAAGAATATCTGATTCACCGGCACGGATTTTTGTGCGCCACGCCGCAGATCCAAATCAGCGTCGGGTTCCAACAATCGCTGGGATCGGGAATTTTCGGCGGCGACGGCTTTCTGTTGCAGCACGTCAGTGGAGCCGGAACGGCATGGATCGAGCTTTCAGGCGAGCTGATCGTGAAAGACCTGCCGCCGGGCGAGATGTTGCTGGTTCATCCGGGACATGTCGGCGCCTTCCAAGCCAGCGTCTCGTTTCAGATCACCACGGTGCCCGGAATCAAAAACATGATTTTCGGCGGTGACGGAATTTTTCTGGCATCGCTCACCGGGCCAGGGAGAATCTGGCTGCAGACGCTGCCCATTTCCAAACTGGCGCACAAGCTCGCGGAGTACATGCCTGCGCAGCCAAAGGAAGCGGTGGAGGGCGGCGTCGTGGGAGGCATCGTGGGCTCTATCTTGGGAGGAATGAAATAAGAAAGCTTGCATGAGGCCCTTGAATTTCAGGCCCTGGGGGGGAACCAATGCTCAAATCCATCGCCATTGTCGCCGGCAGCTACTTGCTGTCGGTTGTTCTTGTCTTAGGTACGGACCCGCTGCTCTCGCGCTTGTTTCCGGGCGACTTCGTAAGAGGCCATGTGCCGTCTGACGCGGCTCTCATGGCAAGCACCGCGTTTTTCGTAGCCATCTCCATCCTGTGTTCCTGGCTGTGTTCCCGCTTTGCTCCCGGGCGCGCGTCGCGCCATGTCCTCTGGTTCTTCATCATTGGCGAAGTGATGGGCATCGGCGCAACGATTCCCAACTGGAGCAAAGGCTGGCCGCACTGGTACTGGTTGTCCTGGCTACTCACCTGGCCAGTTAGCTGCTGGATCGGGCTACGCCTTTCCGGCCGCCACGCCGATTCGTGATCCGCCTGAGCGGCCGGCGCGGTGTGTTGGTGCGAGTGGTGCCGACGGCTGGCCCGTGTTTTGGTCCTTCCTCTTCGCGAATTCGCGATGACTGTGGTATCGAGAGCAATCCTCACCGCTTCGGGCGCGAGCCCGGCGCGGGGCTTGCCAAAGGCCCCGCGCCGAACTGTGCGGTTGCGAACAACCTATATTGCGGCAAAAGTTCAGCGTCGAACAGCGGCCGCAGTCTTGCCCGTTAAGACAGCAAGCAGTTTCGTTCCGTCAGCGCTTCCCAAGCCCGTGCACGGATCCCAACCGGCACGCGCCTGATGGGCGCCGTTGTTGCCGGTGGTGACGTCGTGAAAGGTACCGGGCGTGGAAGCAGCTTTGGTGTAGAGCAAGGGATTCAAGTAGCCAACCCAGACTTTGGTTCATGAGCGCAGTCAGCGCGGCCATGAGAGGCGCCACCGCGCTGGTGCCTCCGACGACGGTGTTCTCGTCATCCACACGAACCTGGTAGCCCGTCACCGGATCAGCATCGGCAGCCACGTCGGGCGATCCTCGCCCCACGTGTCCGCCCGAGTTGACTGAAGGTGAACCGTTGGCGTTGGACTGCCAGGTGGGCAGCGCGAAGAAATCGCTCACGCCGCCGCCGGTGGCGCCACCCTGCGCACCATCATTCCACACCGTCTCAGAGGAGATCGCCGTGCCCGAGCCGACCAATCGAGTGCCGCCGCAAATGTTTGCCTCACGGAACCATCCAGGCAAGAGCGTGAGCCTGCAGCAGAGCCAGCGTGCTCAACAGCCCCGCAAGCAGAATGCTGTGCCAGAACGTGGTCCGAAGCACTTCTCCTTCACGGCCCACAAGGCCGACGGTGGTGACGCCAATGCAGATGTTCTGCGGCGAAATCATCTTACCCATCACCGCTCCGGAGGAGTTAGTAGCGGCGAGCAAAATGGGACTCACGCCAATCTGGTGGGCGGCCGCGACTTGGAGGTTGCCAAACAGCAAGTTACTCGACGTGTCGCTGCCTGTCATGAAACAAGCCAGCCAGCCCAAGTAGCCGCTGGCAAACGGGAAGAAAAAGCCCAGGCTCGCCAAGGCTGCACCCAACGTGTAGGTCATACCCGAATAGTTGTAGAGATACGCCAGGGCAACGATCAATCCCACGGTGAGTCCGGGCGCCGCAAGCTGCTTGGCCGTCCTCAGCCCGGAGTTTACGAGCCAGCGCGGCGGTACTCCCAGCAAGAGCGCGGTGATCAACACAGCCAGAAGTGCGCCCGTTCCTGCCGCTAACGGCTGAAAGGCGTAAACTGCGGCGTAGGGCTTTTGATATAGCGTGATGAACACGGCGTGATTGAGGTGCGGCACAGCCAGCTTGAGCGAGCCCTTGTCAAAAAGCTTGAAGTATGACCAGCCCATCATCACGATGGAAAGCACGGCCCATGGCAGCCAGGCGCGGAAGCCTTCGCCGGATGAGAGGGCACGTTCTTCATGTTCGGCTACCGCGGAGTTCTCCGCTACCATGGGCCGCCAGAAACGCAGCAATAACACAAGCCCAGCAATGGACGCGACCGATGCGAGGATGTCTGCGGCGTAAGGCCCCCAGAAGTTTGACACCACGAATTGGGTGAGGGCAAACGTCGCCCCACCCACCAGCGCCGCCGGCCAAGCCTCCCTCAGTCCTTTCAAACCAGCGAGCACCAACACAAGGTAGGCTGGAAGCAGCACCGACAGTAAGGGGAGCTGTCTGCCGATCATGGCCGAAAGCTTGTTGAGATCGAGTCCAGTGACGCCGGCTAGAGCCACAACGGGAATCCCCAGCGCTCCGAAGGCTACAGGCGTGGTGTTGGCAATCAGCGCCACGGTCACTGCGCGGCGCGCGCTGAAGCCGAGCGCCACCAGCAAAAAGGCAGCGATGGCGACGGGTGAGCCGAAACCCGCGGTCCCTTCGAGCAGCGCCCCGAAGCAGAACGCTACCAGAATGGCCTGCACGCAAATGTTGGCGGAGGCGTGCTTACGCATCCACCGCCGGAGCAACTCAAAGCTGCCCGCGTCGCTGGCCAGGTTGTAGAGCCATAGCGCTGAGAACACGACCCACATGATGGGCCAGAGCCCGTAAACGAAGCCGAACGCTGCGCTCGCCAGCGCTAGGCCCATCGGCATGCGCCACACCGTAAGAGCTAGAAGAAGCGCGGCACCCAACGCCGACGCCGCTGAGGCGTATGCCGATTTGCGCAGAACGCCCATGAGAACCAACAGCAGGGCCAGGGGAAGGGCGGCAACGAGCGCCGACGCCGCCAAGAGGTGCAGGGGGCTTATGGGCTGGGGCCAAGGTGTGGTCACGCGGCGGTATCCTCGCGACTGCGGCCGAGATCAGTTCACGCGAACTTCAGAAAGCTTTGTCAGAATCGAGCAGCACCGTCACCGGACCATCATTCACAAGTTCGACGTCCATCATAGCCTGGAACTCGCCAGTCCGTACCGGCGTGCCAAAAGCGGACAGTTGCTCAACGAACCTCTCGTACTTAAGACGCGCTGCGTCGGGCGGTGCAGCGCGGTCATAACTCGGCCGCCGGCCCTTGCGGCAATCGCCGTAAAGGGTGAATTGCGAAACGCACAGGATTCCAGGCGCGGCGCCTGGCCGTTCCGCATCGGCCCTGAGTTCCAACAGAGACCTGTTCATGCGGCCCTCAGCGTCGTTGAAGACCCGAAGATGAACGATCTTCTCGGCAAGGAGTTGGCCAGAGGCGTCGGTATCATCCTTGGCAATCCCCACCAGAACCAACAAGCCGGATTCGATGCGGCCAATAACGGCCCCTTGCACACGGACTTCTGCCCGGCTGACTCTCTGTACCACTGCCCGCATATTCGGTGGTCGTGCAAACGCACGGTTTCTTCTTATTCCAAGCGAACTGTCCTGCAAGGTGTGTCGGCAACAGCCGGCAGAAAATCAACACCCTCGAGGCAGCGCGCCGTAGGACAATGTCGCATCACCGGGGCTCGACCGGCGTTTCCGAATACTCGCGGCCAGCCTTCTCCTCGATCTCCAGCCTGGCGAGGTCTGTTTCAGCGAAGCCTGCCCGGCGGGCCGCAAGCAGGCCGAGCAGGGGAATCCTGTACAAATGGTTGTAATAGGCCTGCTTCATCAGAAAAGCCGCGTAGAGCAGCACCGCCATCAGCCAAAGCAGCCAGTAAATGGGGAGCTGCAGACCCAGCAGCGGTCCGAGTTCGACCGCCAAATAAGCCGTCAAACTAAAAAAGATTGACTGCCAGGCGTGAAAACGGATGAAGCGATTTCGCCGGTAGCGCGGGATCAGCAATAAGGGGATTCCGCTGATCGGCCCGAGCGCGTAAGCAAGCAGCGCCGGCCGGTTGGGGAAGCTGGTGGGCGGCCCATAGTGGCCCTGGGCGCGCAAGGTCCAGTAGAAGCCGCTGACGCGATGCTGCTCGATGAGCTGACGGTCATACTCCGCGCGCTGTTGCGCATCCTTGAGGACTTCGTAGGCGGCATTAATCTCGCGGAGTTTGCGCGAGGCAAGTTGGTATTGCTTGCTTCCTCGCGGGAACCTATCCGGATGCCAGATACTGGCCAGAACCTTATAGGATTCCCGGATTCGCTCGGCTGGAGCGTTCGCCGGAACTTCCAGCAGGTCGTAATGAGTCTGCTGCGCTTGCACGATCGGAACCCGCGACTCTCAGCTCTCGATTGGATGCTCCTTCGTCATTCCCGACGCTCGCGCTGCCGCTGGCGCAGATTCTTGCGCCAGCAGCACGCGATTCGAATCCGCTCACTGCACCCGCATCAAGGGATCGGTTTTGGAAATGACCTTGCCGATCTCGTCACAATGCACATCCGCTTCCCGCAAGGCACGAGTGAGTTCCGTGCCATCTTCCGCGGCAACCGAAAACAACAACCCACCCGCGGTCTGAGGATCGAAGAGAAGATTGCGCACGTCCTCGGGCACGTCGGCGGAGAACTCGGCGCAGCCAGCGATGAACTCCCGGTTGCGATGTAGCCCACCCGGCATGAATCCGTCTCGCGCGTAGTGGATGGCCTCGGGCAAGAACGCAACGCGGGAGGAATCGATCACCAGGCTCACTTGCGAACCCACCGCCATCTCTCGGGCATGACCCAAAAGGCCAAATCCGGTGATGTCTGTGGCAGCATGAATCTCGAACCGTTGAGCGATCTCACTGGCCTGACCGTTAAGTGTGGTCATTGATTCGGTAGCGGCGTCAACCGCGGCTACACTAGCGCGCCCCTTTTTGAGCGCAGTCGAAATCACGCCGGTCCCAAGCCGCTTGGTAAGCACCAGCCGATCCCCTGCCCGCGCCGTAGCATTCTTCCACAAGCGTTGCGGGTTCACAAGTCCCGTCACGGCATAACCGAACTTGATCTCTTCATCACCGATGGAGTGCCCACCGATCACCGCACAGCCTGCCTCCTGCATCTTGGAGAGGCCGCCTTGCAGGATGCGCTCCAGCACGTCGGTGTCACGCCCGGTGTTGGGGAAACCGACGATGGAGAGCGCCGAAATCGGCCGGCCACCCATGGCGTAGACATCGCTGAGCGCGTTGGTGGCCGCCACCTGGCCGAAGGTGTAAGGGTCATCGACGATGGGCGTGAAAAAGTCCACTGTTTGCACCAAGGCAAGGTCAGGAGCGAGTTGATACACGCCCGCGTCGTCGGCGGTGTCAAAGCCGACCAGCACATTCGGGTTAGTCTGTTTCGGCAGGCTGCGCAGCACAGAGTCCAAGATACTTGGACTCAACTTGGCCGCTCAACCCGCCGCCTTCACCAGTGCGGTGAGGCGCGTGCGATCGTCCATAACTGTCCTTACCATTACGCATCGGCTCACTTAACACAAGACCCGAACAGATCCCTCAGCAGATTGGCATTAGTCCGAACTTGCTCTACCCTGAAGACCCTGAATGTTACGCGGTCCTTCCACTGCGGCGTTGTACGGTGGTACAGCTGAAACTGGGCTTGCTCAAGCTCGCTCTTCCAGAGCTCTCTGCGGTCAAACGGCAGTAGGGAAATCTTGAGGTGACTCCCATTCCCTTTCAACAGACGCTCTTCAAACCGCAACCGCACCTTTCTACCCTCTGGGTGTTCTACGTCAGCTGCTTCGAGAACAGCGTAAGCCCTAGTCTCGGTTCGGGCTGGAAGAATCCTAAGGCCGACTTGCTTCAGCAGTCTCTCGCACTCTTCCACAATTGGGTAGGTCGCATCAGAGAAGTATCCATTCCATTCGTCGCGACGCATACATCCTCCACGACCACCTGGCTCTTGTGACTCACCACTACCATCACTCACCACTTGCTCCTACAGCCGATTAATTACGCTCGCAAGATACCCTGCGCCAAAACCGTTGTCGATGTTAACCACGGCCACGTTGGGGGCGCAGCTATTCATCATGCCCAGCAGCGCTGCGAGGCCACGGAAGCTGGCGCCGTAACCGACGCTGGTGGGCACGGCGATCACGGGTGCGGCCACCAAACCGCCCACGACGCTGGGCAATGCGCCTTCCATGCCCGCCGCTACGATCACCACCCGGGCGCGTTTCAAAGCCTCACTTTCGCCAAGCAGCCGATGCAGACCTGCCACTCCCACGTCATAGAGTGACTCCACGCGGTTGCCCATCACCTCGGCCGTCACGAGCGCCTCTTCGGCCACGGGAATGTCGGTGGTGCCGGCCGTTACCACCAGTACCAGGCCCTGGCCACGAATCTTGTTCTCGCGGCGGATGGCGATGGCGCCCGAGGCGGGATAAAATTTGGCCCTCCGGTCGAGCTTGCGAACGCGCTCGAACATGGTTGCGTCAGCGCGCGTCACCAAGATGTTATGCCCATGGCGAAGCATGCGGCGCACAAGTTCCTCCACCTGTTCGGAAGTCTTGCCGCGTCCGAAGATGACTTCGGGAAGACCCTGACGCAATGGCCGATGGTGATCGATCCTCGCGAAGCCCACGTTCTCGTACGGCATATCGCGAAGGCGCTCGAGCGCTTCGTCAACTCCCACGCGCCCTTGCCGCACCTGGCGTAGAAGGTTCGCGATGGCTTCTGCAGTCAATTGCGTAGACACTCCCGACGGGGCGCAGCGCGGCTCACCGAATCTTAGAATATCGGCCAGAAGTCAATCACGCAATGGTGGGAAAGGTTACGGTGAACTTTGATCCCTTGCCGAGGTTGCTTTCCACGGTGACGGTGCCATCCATCCGCTCGACGATATGCTTGACAATGGAGAGGCCCAGTCCGGTTCCGCCGGCCTGGCGCGAGCGGGCCTTATCCACGCGGTAGAAACGCTCAAAGATGCGCGAAAGGTGCTCGGAGGGAATGCCGATGCCGGTGTCTTCAACCGTAACCGTAACCCGGCCGTTCGGGCCGCAGAGGCTGTCGATGCGGACTTCGCCGTCGGGCCGGTTGAACTTCACACCGTTGTCAAGCAGGTTCACCAAAACTTGCTCGACGTGGGTGCGGTTGCCCATCACATCCGCCTCCTCCACGGTGCCGCGAACCAGACGAACGCCAGCCAGCCTTGCGGCCGAGCTAACCGTGCGCAAACACGAATCGACCGCAGCTTGAATGGAAATGCTCTCCGGCGGCGTTCCCACGCGGCCCGACTCAAGTTCTGAAAGAGTGAGAAGGTCTGAAGTGATGTTCCCCAGTCGAATGGCATGAGCCTTGATGATCTCCACGAAACGCTGACTATTCTCGGCGTCTTCAAGGCCGCCTTCGAGGAGAGTTTCGGAGTAGCCTTGGATGGCGGTCAAAGGCGTGCGCAGCTCATGCGAGACGTTCGCCACAAAGTCTCGGCGGACTCGCTCCAGGCGCTCGAGGTGCGTGATGTCGTATAAGACAGCAAATGCGCCCGGGCCGGAGAGTGAGGCCAGAGGCGCCGCTTGCACCTCAAACGCACGCTCTTCGCCTGCCAGCACCAAAACAAGGCGGCGCTCCTGAGGCTCGCCCTTGCGCAGCGCCTCGCTCAGCATGTCACGTAAGGCAGGATGGCGAACCACCTCAGCCACCGGTGTGCGGTCGGGAATCGGATCCGGTACGCCCACCGCCTGCGTGAAGGCGCGGTTCGAATACGTGATCCGCAGCTTCTCATCAACGGCCAGCACGCCTTCCACCATGGTCTCCAGAATCGCCTCGTGCTGCGCGGATTGCGCCTTCGCGCTTTCCACAAAACCGCTGAGACGGGCCGCCATGCCGTTGACCGCGCGCACGAGTGACCCAATCTCGTCATTCACGGTCGCAGCGACGGGCGGCGGGAAACTCCGGGCGTCTACAAACCCATCTGCAAAAGCGCGCACCCGGGCGAGCCGGCGAGTGACCGACCGCGAGGCGAAATACGCCCACACCAGCGCGATCAGCGCTGCTGCCAGCCCAAACTCAAGAAGCCGCATGTGCACTTCGCCGATGGCCGCTCGAGTGATGTTTTCGGATTGAAGGCCGGATTCGACGTGCGTGAAATAGATGTCGAGCGGGAGCAGAATGGCTACGATGAGGAGGAAAGCGCTCAGGACAAGTTTGCGAAAGAGAACACTGCCAGTCATCTCAGGCTGGGCCTCGGGAGGCTAGGGCTCTAGTCCTGCCGGGTCGATGCCCGGAGATTTGAGTTGCCGAAAATGCCGGAACGCACCGAGCGGCGTCGAAGGCCCGCATTTGCGTCCGCCCGATCCCAACCGGTGCTCATCAACGTGCTAGGCACTTTCGCTCGCGTCCGCCCGTGGCAGAAACCGATAGCCGGAGCCTCGGACCGTCTGCAAGTAGCGCGGATTCTCTGGGTCAGCCTCGATTTTAGACCTCAGCCGCCGGATGTGCACGTCCACGGTACGCGGCGTCACGAAGCGGTCGCGGCCCCAGACTCCGTCGAGCAAACGGTCACGGCTGAAAATACGCCGCGGGTTTGAGACCAGAAAGTGCAGCAGTTTGAATTCAAGAGCGCTCAAGTCAACAGGTTCCCCGCGCACCAGCACTTCGCGAGTGGAGGCGTCCAGCCGCACCTCGCCGGCCTCGGCTACTTCCTTCACTTCGGCAGCCGGCGCTTTGCGCCGCAGCACGGCCTTGACGCGCGCCACCAGTTCACGCGGACTGAACGGCTTCACCACGTAATCGTCCGCGCCGATTTCGAGTCCCACCACGCGGTCTATTTCCGCCCCTTTGGCCGTCAGAAAGATCACCGGCAAAGCGCGCGTGCGGTCATCGGCGCGCAAGGCCCGGCAGATCTCGAAACCGTCAAAATCGGGCAGCAGAACGTCAAGCAACACCAAGTCTACGTTGTGGCGGCGAACGTAATCCAACCCTTCGCGCCCGCGGCCAAAACCGACAACCTCAATTCCCTCTTTGCGAAGATTGTAACGAACGAGTTCGACGATGTCCTTCTCGTCCTCGATGATCGCGATCCGGGCCACCTGCGTAGTATAGCATTGCCCTGCCGAACGAACAGGAGGCGGCGGAAGATTCGATTCCTGCGCAGCGTTCAAGGGTTCCTCCAAGGCCGACGCCCAATCCCCCGCCCCCCCAGGGCCCCCTTACGCGATGGCAACGGCATGTCTAGCCTCTCAGTCTAGGGTTACGGCAAGGTGACGGCAGGGTAAACCTTGTGTTACAGGCTGGGACAGGATTGAGCTTGCGCGGCGGGCAACCTGCAACTGACCAGGCGTAATGGCCGGAGGATTTGCTCTGGCACATTATGACGCCACCAGCAGGCTTTCCGCAAAGGGCCACTCCTCATCCACCCATCGACGCGCGGCGCGAAAACCGGTGGCTTCCGCCATCTCAACCACATCCTCAAGGGTGTACTTGTAGGAGCTTTCGGTCCAGAGAGTCTCCCCGCGGTCAAAATGAATGTCGAGGCCCGCCTTCTCGATGCGAACGTCATGACTCCCCTGGGCGCGCAGGTGCATCTCGACGCGCTGCTCACCTTCGTTGTAGCGCGCCTCGTGGGCGAAGCGGCGCAGGTCAAAATTGCCGCCAAGCTCCCGGTTGATGCGCCCCAGCAGGTTGAGATTGAAGGCTGCCGTGACTCCCGCCGGATCGTCGTAAGCGGGCAAGATTTGCGAAACGGGCTTCACCAGATCGGTGCCGAGTAGAAGCGCATCTCCAGCGCGGAGCAGGGAGCGGATCTTCGCCAGAAACTGGCAATCTTCGTTACGATTGAAGTTGCCGATGGAACTGCCCAGAAAGAGCACCAGCAATTGCTGGTTTGCGGAACGCCGGGCGGCCGCGCGCCCAAGGCCGTCAAGGTACTCAGCTTCGAAGCCCCGCACGCTGACTCCATCCAGGTGATTCAGTTCACGCTCCGCCAGGGCCAGCGCAGCCGCGGAGATTTCTATGGGGTGGTAGGTGGTAGGTTGGCGGCGCGCAAGAGCCTCGAGAATCAAGCGCGTCTTCCGGCCGCTGCCGCTGCCGAGCTCCGCCACCACCAGCGGCGGCGAGACGGCGGCGGCTAACTCGCCGGCGTAACGGCGCAGAATGCGCTGGTCAGCCCGCGTGAGTCCGTACTCCGGAAGGACGCTGATGGCTTCGAAAAGGGCGGAGCCCACGGCATCGTAAAAGTACTTGCAGGGAATCCATTTTTGGCCAGCCTGGCCGAGGCCCGCACGCACATCGCGGGCAAACTGCGTTCCGGCCTCAACTTCAGTTCCCTTCGCCCGCTCGAGTTGTAGAGCCGCCCTCATGCTTGCCAACCTCCGCAAACGCGCATTCAACTTGGATGCGGCGAAGATGTTTCGGATGCCGAATTCCAGCGCTCAACTGAGATACTGTCCTGTGGAGGAACATCCTTTATTTATGAGTTTGTACAAAAAACTCGTGGATTCCCGGCTTCGCGGGAATAACTGCGTCGGGACAAGACCCCTAAGCCCCACAGTGTCACCCCAGGGAGCGTAGTCCACCTCGGTCCGGTGGCCGAAGCGAAGAGGATACGCTAAACTCCGAAAGTGGCGGGCGCACGTCGTTCCGATTCCATCGTCACTCCCGCGTAGTTCCCTGAAGAAGGCGGGGAGCGGGAATCCGATGGTACACCGGCGAAGCGCGTTCCCACGCAGGCTGAGCGGTCTACAAACCTCGTGACCGAATTTGACTCCAAGCCGCCCGCACAAGCGCCAGGCCCCGCATTGGACGCGAAACGCACGGTCATCGAGTTTCGAAACGTCCATTTGGCCATCAACGGGCACTCGCTCGTTGCCGGACTCAACCTCACCGTCAGCCGCGGTGAAACCCTGGTGCTTCTCGGCCGCAGCGGTTCGGGGAAGACCACCACCCTCAAGCTCATCAATCACCTTCACCAGCCGAGTGCGGGCGAGGTCTTGGTTGAGGGCCGGGCGACCACGCTGTGGGACCCCATCCGGCTGCGCCGCAGCATCGGTTACGTCATCCAGGAGGTCGGCCTGCTTCCCCATTTCACGGTCGAGCGCAACATCGCGCTGGTGCCCACCATCGAGGGTTGGGCGCGTAACCGCATCCACGACCGTGTCCATGAGCTGCTGCGCCTCGTGGGCTTGAACAGCAGCCTGGCGAGGCGATATCCCGCGGAGCTCTCGGGCGGCCAGAGGCAGCGCGTGGGGGTGGCCCGCGCCCTGGCCGCGGACCCGGCAATTCTGCTGATGGACGAACCCTTCGGAGCGCTCGACCCCATTACGCGCTGCGAGCTGCAAAGCGAATTTCGCGACCTTCAAGAGAAGCTCGGCAAGACGGTGGTTTTTGTAACCCATGACCTTAGCGAGGCGCTTTTTCTGGGCTCGCGCATCGGGCTCTTCGAGGAGGGCCGGCTGGCCGGCGTCTACACCCCGCACGAATTCCTGAGCTGCGATGATCCCGGCGCCGTCGCTTATCGTTCGGCCTTCCGCGAAGTCGCGCCCGCCGTTGACCGCGGCAAGTGAGGCTGCGAGTACGACGGCCATTGAATAGCCTAGTAGGCAGCCGCCAGTAGATCTCGGCCATGTCATCCACCACCATCTCCTCGAAGGCGTCGCGGGGAGCGAGCGCCTGGTAGAGCCCGGCCCGCATCTGCCCGAACTCGGCGGGGCTTTCACCCTGAGCGGGCATGAGTGACTAGCGCACTTTTTGCCCTTGTGTAAGATTTAACACAAAGCCAAAAAGTCCTTTGCAAACCACATGACCGGCTGCGCTGGCCATCCCCGGGGATGAAAATGTGTTGTACGCGCGACGCTGTAGAATCAATAACATACTCGAATTTTCGAAGGAATCAGCGCAGCCCATTTACACACAAAGCCAGCGTTTTCAACGGCGGAAAAGTCGTGTTGTAGGCGGCACATGTCGGGCGAGGTCAGATGGCCGGAGTGGGCGCGGTCGCTGCACGGCAGTAACGAGTTCACACGGCCAGGCGTGCCAACCGTTACTTTCCCACGCAAAAGCTCGAAAAGATGACGCCCAGGACGTCATCCACCGTGGTGGCGCCGGTGATGGCGTCGAGCGAGTGCAGCGCGCCATAAAGATCGAGCATGAGCATTTCGTGATGAACACGCTGCTTGACGGCTTCGCCCGCGCGTCCGAGGGCGGCGATGGATTCGCGGATAAGCTGCTGATGGCGCAGGTTGGTGATGAGCGTACCGCTGGAGTCGAGGTCCCGTGCTGGCGCGGCTGACTCGAGGATTGCTGCCTTGAGATCAGGCACTCCCTCGCCGGTTAAGGCTGAGGTCCACACCACCTTTGTCTTTTCACGGGCAGCCAAGTCCGCAAAAACGGGCCCATTCAACTGGCGTGGCAGGTCGCTCTTATTGCAGGTGACGAGCAGCGATCCCAGCGGCTGCAGGCGATCGAGAAGCGTGGTGTCTTCGAGGTCCCAGGTTTGGGAAGCGTCCAGTACAAGCAACCGCAGGTCGGAATCGGCAATGGCCTGAAGCGTTTTGCGCACGCCGATCTGCTCAGCTTCGTCGATGGCTTCGCGAAGGCCGGCTGTATCCACGAGGCGAATCGGAATACCGCCGATGGCAGCGCTCTCAGCCACCAAGTCGCGCGTGGTGCCGGGAGTTGCGGTGACGATAGCGCGCTCCTCGTTGAGCAGGCGGTTAAACAAGCTTGACTTGCCCACGTTCGGGCGGCCCACGATGGCGAGGCTGAGTCCCTCGCGAACCACGCGGCCGTAGTGGTAGCTTTCGGCGAGCCGCTCAAGCCTGGTGCGAACAGCGGAAAGGCCGTGCTCAATTTCGTCCCAGCCGGCAACGGGCAGGTCATCCTCAGCGAAGTCGATGCCGGCTTCCAGGTGTGCGATCAGGTCAAGGAGGCCTTGCTTGAACGGCTTGAGGCGGCAGGAAAGAGCGCCTTCCACCTGCTGGGCTGCAAGCTGCGCCTGGTAGAGCGTGCGAGACTCGATCAGGTCGCGGACGGCCTCGGCCTGCGTGAGGTCGATGCGTCCGTTGAGAAAGGCGCGCAAGGTAAACTCGCCGGGCTCAGCGGCGCGCGCTCCCCGCTCGAGACAGCACTCGACGAGGAAAGCCAGAATCACGGGCGAGCCGTGGCAGGAAACTTCGGCGACGTCCTCGGCCGTATACGAACGCGGGCTGCGAAAGGCGGTGACGACGACTTCATCGAGTACACGCCCCGACAGCGGGTGGCGGAACTCCCCAAGGGTGGCGTGCTGAGTTTCGAGGGGAGGTTTGAGGAAGTGAACGATCTCACCGACAATCTCGAGCGCGCGATCGCCCGAGAGACGCACCACGCCGATTCCGCCGCGCCCCGGCGGCGTCGCGATGGCAACGATGGTGTCTTCCGCAGACATAGGTTACTGGAGAGCCCAGAGTGCTAGTTCTATCACAGGCCGGACCTTGATGTAAGGGAGCGGCGACCGGCGCGGTTACCTCCGCCGGCGTACCAATTTCATCGTCAGCACGGCGGCCGTGACCGGTTGACGCTCCCAGGATCTCCAGAATCCCACTGGAAAACCAGGGATTGCAAATGCGCCGGTAACTGTTTATGATTCTCGCGCTCTGATGGTGCGATAACATCAGTCCAAAAAAACCAACGGAGGTGTTTATGAAGCGCTTGATCATTTACCTTGCGTGGGCTTGGGAGATCATCGTGGGTGCTCTGCTGATTACACCCGGGGGGATCATCTGTATTGCTTGCGGGGCCACGGTGCAGGCCCCGGGCTACATCGGAGAGACTGCCACCAGGGTTGTGGGTGTGGTGGCGGTTGTCTTGGGCCTTTACGGGATTGCAAATGTGGGACGCGCGGGCGCCAGCGCTGCCGGCGGCGCCTAGGCTGGGTTATTGATGAAGTCCGTGGTCCGTGGTCCGTGGCCCCTGGCCTCAGGGCGGGTTTCTGAAGACCGCCCTGATCTATGAAAGACCGAAAGAGACGAAGACGACAGTTCAAACAGGTCGTATGCAAAGCTGCAAGGTTAGTGGGGAGACAAAGAACTCGTTCTTCGTGCCCTCACGCCTTTGCGTCCGTCCCTGCGTAACTCCACAGCGTTTGGCGATGGGTGCTGATGGCCAGGCTACTGATCCCGGTAGTATCCCTCGCGGGCATCAACGATGAGACCCTTCTCCTTCGTGGTTACACTAATCTTGCACCGACATCTGTAGCGGCTCGTTTTGCTGGGAGCCGGCGGCTGGCGCCAAGAAAAAGCGCGGTGAGCAGCACCCAAACTTGCTGGCGCCACCTGGGTTTTGGGAAAGCCAAGCAGGATTCAGCAAGCAGTGCGCGTTTGAGATTGGCTATAATTGGCTATCAAGAGTTTTCCCCAATCGTCATTTGAATTTCGGAGCCGACTCGACAGTTCGAAGGCGGCCTAAAGTGCGATGGCAACTGAGGTCTAATACAACCGGAATCCAGAACCGAAAGTCGTCGAAGGATTGACAAAATTCGGAGCGCAGGCGCAGCACCCGGTCGCCGCCGATCGGCTGCGGTTTACAATCGACATGCCGGAATTGTTCAGTCCCGGTCCGCTGAACGCGTTTCTTCCCAGATTGCCGTGAGTCCCCGGTTCGAGCGGCCCGAAATGCAGGCTGATTCAGATAGGGAAACAACATCATTGCCCACGGCGACTCCCCGCGCGTCGTCAAGCTATTGATTATGTTAGATCATTGTCAAAGGCCACGTGGGTTCTGTCGGAAATATACTTCATACCATGAAATCACACCACTTAGTTATGGCGGAGAGGGTGGGATTCGAACCCACGTGCCCGCTTTTGGCAGGCAAGACGCTTTCGAGGCGCCCCCGTTATGACCACTTCGGTACCTCTCCGCGAAATGGGCCGACTGATTCATTGGTTCAATTGACTCAATGAATCAATCCCCAGCGCGTCTTCGACGGAAGAACTCGTGTATCAGGCTGGAGCAATCATCCTTCAGAACGCCGGTAACCACTTCCACCCGATGGTTCGCTTTGGGGTGGTTGAGGACCTCGAATGCTGAGCCTGCCGCGCCGGCCTTCGGATCGCTCGCGCCATACACGAGGCGGTGGATTCGCGCGTGGGTGATGGCGCTTGCGCACATCGCGCACGGCTCGATTGTAACATACAGGTCGCAGCCCGTGAGGCGGTAGTTGGCGAGCTTGCGGGCGGCGCGGCGCAGAGCCAGCACCTCGGCGTGAGCCGTTGGATCGCTCAGGTGGATGGGGCGATTGTGGGCCCGCGCCACCAGACGCCCTTGATACACCACGACGGCGCCGACAGGGACCTCGCCCTCCGCCGAGGCGCGCTGAGCTTCGCGAAGCGCGGCGTGCATCCACCGGACGTCTTCCGCGTCGTTTGTCGCGCCGGCCTTTGCCGGAAGTTTCTCCGGGAGTTTCCACACTGGCGCCGCTGCCGACGGCGGCCACGCTTTTCGCTTCACCGGTCCTCGAAACTCCGTTCGGCGCATGGCCTCATCGTAACACGCAGGATTCGCGGCCACGGCGGCGTGTCGCTTCAAGGCAGATGCACGGATGCTTCGCGAACAGATGGGGGGAGCTCCTTGAGGCTCGCGAATACCTCCATAGGCCGAGGCGGGATTTCGCTTGCTATCTTCCAAATTCGGCTATATACTATCGAGTAACTGGGTGAACGGCATTTCGAGCACGTCTGCTCTGAAGCGAACAAGAACGGGTCACTTGGAACCTCATGTCAACCGCTAACCAGACTAGACGTCTGATCGGAGCAGGATCTGAAGTATGGCAAGTTTTTGAAGTCGGAGCCCCCACCCCCGGTCCCCCAGGGGTGCCAGAAGGAGGTCCCCCCGGGGGTACCACCTATGCGCGCTAACGAACCCACACTTGTATCATGTTGTTGCAGCGTATGTTAATGGAGATCCGGCGGCTTATTTGCCAAACGAGTCGAAAAAACGAACCCAAAACACTTAACCCGCAGATTCAAATATGGATAAGAGTAAAAAAGGGGGCAATTCGGCGTTCGAAAACGAACCTAAACGAACCTGACTTTCGGGGTAAAAAACGTTCAAAATCAGGAAACGAACCCGAGCTTCGCCCGGCGATTGAGCGTGGGCGCGTCGGTTTGAGGTCGAAGGCGTCGCTAAGTTGTTGATATCAGATATCTTGCTTTAACAATGCCGTCAAGTTATTTATTTTAAGTAAGTTATATTAAAATCGGTGCGCGGCCAAGGCTGGCGCCCATTGCGCGGTCCCGGCCATGCTCTTAGGCTGTGAGTCACGCTCGAAAGCCGGCACATGCAGTCCACTCTCCCAAATCGGTTTGAGGTCATCCCTCAGAAGCTCGTCTACGGCGGCAGCGCGCTGGGCCACCACGACGGGCATCCGGTGCTGGTGCCCTACGCGCTGCCTGGCGAGCGCGTCGAAGTGGAGGCCGTCCGCCGGGCGAAGGGTATGGTGCACACCCGGCTTCTTCAGGTTCTAACGCCGGCGCCCGAGCGCGTGACGCCGGCCTGTCCCTATTTCGGGCGCTGCGGAGGATGCCACTACCAGCATTTCGAGGCTTCGGGTCAGCTTACGGCCAAGTGTGAGATCCTGCGGGAAACGCTGCGCAGAATCGGCCACATCGATTGGACTGGCGAGATCGGGCTGCATGCGGCCGAGCCGTGGCACTACCGCAACCAGATTCAACTTAAGGTCGGCAGGGATGAAAACGGGGACGCGGCCCTCGGCTTCTTCGAAGCGGATTCGCACCGCCTGGTTCCCATCGAGACGTGCCGCATCGCCTCGCCGCGGCTGAACGCCGTCCTGGGACAACTCAAGGGGAGCGGCTGGGCGGCGCGCCTGGCAGGTTGCTCCGGCTTGGATCTGCTCGTGGATGACCGTGACGAAGAAGTGCTGGTGACGCTGCACGGCGGCAACGGCGATGCGGGAAGCATCGGGGATGAGTTGCTGGCTTCTGGTTCCGGCATCGCCGGCGTCGTGGTGCAGCCGCACTCGACTGAACGCGCTTCAGCCCATGGCCATCATCGACGTTCTGACGAACGCCCCGTTTCCGGTAAGATCGCGAACGGCAAGGCGCAAGCGTTCGGGCGGAAATCGCTTTCATACCGAGTGGGCGAGTTTCAATATGAAATCAGCAGCGGTTCCTTCTTTCAGGCTTCGCGTTTTCTCTTATCGGGGTTCGTCGAGGCCGTCACCACCTGCCCGGCCGAGGGCCGGGGCCTGGCGCTCGATCTCTACGCCGGGGTGGGACTGTTTACGCTCCCCCTGGCGCGCACCTTCGCCCAGGTCGTCGGAGTAGAGGCCAATAGTGTAGCCTCCTCCTCCCTCGCCCGCATGGCCGGAGCGATTGGCCTTACTAACGTGCATGCCGTGGCTACGCGGGCGGGCGACTTCCTGCGCCGTTTCGCCCAGGCTCCGCCTGGCTTGGTGGTGCTCGATCCGCCGCGCGCGGGCGCGGAGGGGGAAACGCTGCGGCGCCTGGCGGAAATTGGCCCGCGCCGCATTCATTACGCATCGTGCCAGCCGCCGACCTTAGCGCGCGACCTGGCTTTCCTGGTCGGGCACGGTTATCGCCTGGAGTCCGTCGATCTGTTCGACCTCTTCCCGCAGACCTTTCACATCGAGGCCTTGGCGAAGCTGAGCCGCGCGTAAGCGCGTCACTCGCAGGGCTTGTTTCTCGAGGCGCGATAGCCGTTCTTCTCCGCCTCGATTTGCGACATCACTTTCCAGTTCTCCCCGGTGTGATTGGGAGGTTCTGAGCAGTGGTAGATACCGCTCTTGGTGTTGACCCACACCCTGAGGTCCGGAGTTCCTTGATAGGAGCGATGTTGCCGCGTTGTGAGTCGAGTAGCTGGCGGCGCTTGGGCCTGGGAACTGGACGCCGCGTTCTCAGAAGGCGCAGCGGCTTGAACCACGGCGACGCTTGCCGGGGCCGCGCGAGCATTGCTCTCGTGATGCCATCGCCAAGCAAGGACGAGTCCGGCCGCGAGGACAAGAAGAAGAGGGGTAATCAACAGCAAGCGGCGATACCAAGGCGCGAGCTTGGCATCAAGCGCCGCACGCGCTTTGTCCAAACCCTCCACAAGCTGCTCGGCGCTTTCGTAGCGCTTGGTGGGTTCTTTCTGAAGACATTTCCCGGCCACGCCTCGCGCCGCAGCGGGAACCGTTGCAGGCAAGGGCTGCGGTTCTTCCAGCATGATGGCGAGGCTCAATTCGAAGGGCGTCTCACCTTGAAAGGGAAGCTTTCCGCAGAGCGACTCGTGAAGCAGCGCGCCCAGCGACCACAGGTCACTGCGCACGCTGGCCGGCTTGCCGCGCAGCACTTCGGGCGCCATGTAGCACAGCGTTCCGGCAGCACCACCGATGTCGGCCAGCGACTGGCGGGACTGCGTCATGGCCTCGATCGTCTGGCTGTCGAGCCGGCGCGCCAAGCCGAAATCAAGCAGCTTTGCCTGACCCTCGGCCGTAATCACCACGTTCGAACTCTTCAAATCGCGATGAATGATTCCGCGGTTGTGGGCATGCGTGAGCGCCGCTGCAATCTGGCCGGCGTGAGTCAGCGCGGTGAGCGGCGGCAGCGGTCCCTCGCGAATCAGGTCGCTCAGCGTGCGGCCTTCGACGTATTCGAAGGCGATGTAGTGCAGGCCATCTTCTTCGCCGATATCGTAGATCGCGCAAATGTTGGGATGGTTGAGCGCAGAAGCCGCGCGGCCTTCGCGCAGCAGGCGGCCCCACGTTTCCCCGTCCGCATCGCCGCGGAGGTGCGGAATCTTAAGGGCCACCTTGCGGTGAAGACGAAGGTCTTCGCCGCGAAACACGGCGCCGAAAGAGCCTTCGCCCAACTTGTCCTCAACCCGGTAGTGGCCGAGGATCGTTCCCGGAGCCGGCATGTCATCCGTCATCTCAATGCGATTCTACTAGCCGACGCACGATTATTGAACGGTAAACTGTGAGCTGATTGCTTTCAGCAACGTCATGCGATCTGGATTTGGCAGCGTCACGAAAGACTATTCTCCCGTGGAAGGGCCAGCGACTGACTCAACGCGAGGACGCCTTGGGAGGGTGGAGAGCCATGCTCCATCACGACTCGAGAGCCCAGCTTTGTTCGTCGCTGTGGCTTTCGCATTAGGGATCGCGGGTGAGGGACTCTCACACGAACACACCTCGGCCCTCGTGTACTTCGTTCCTGCTCTCATCGGCACGTCGGCCGCCTGTCTCCTCGTTGGAGCTGTTTTGGTTCGCGCCCGCCGCGAAGTGGTCGCGGCCTTCGTTGTGCTGGCCGGATTTGTCTTCGCTGGTGCGGCGTCGGCGGCTCTGTTCAACGACCGATTCCCTCCGACCCATCTCAGCAACCTGGAATCTTGGGGAATCGATTTGAGTCGTCCGCTAGACCTCGAAGGCACTGTCCTCTCCGACCCTATCCGCAGCCCGTCGGGCGTTGAGTTTGACTTGGAGGCCACCAAGCTCAGTCAAGTGCGGGATGGCCTAGCCGAAAGCCGCGTAGTCATCGGCAAGGTTCGAGCGACGGCGGCCTACACTACTGCCGCGGATTCCGCCGGTGCGCTCGGCCTTCAAGGCGGTGATCGCATTCGAGCCAGCATGCGATTGCGTCAGCCGCGCGTGTATCGTAACCCGGGCAGCTTTGATTTCCGCAAGCGCGCTGAATCCATCGAGGATCTGTATTGGGAAGGAAGCATCGATGACGCAAGGCAGTTGCGCAAACTGTCGTCCGAGCATGAAGTCGGCGCGACCCGCGTTATCGGGCGCGTTCGTGGGCATCTGCGCGCTGCCATCGATCGCCTGTACCCTCCGTGGTCCGCCGACGGACGCGACGGCGCGGTGCTGAAGGCGATTCTTCTGGGAGACCGCTCGGCGCTCGATTCAGCCACCATCGATCATTTCCGCACCAGCGGCCTTTACCACCTGCTTGTGATCGCTGGCCTGCACGTAGGGCTGATTGCGGCGCTGATCCTGGCACTCTGCCGCCTTCTCCGGTTGCGGCGAAACGCGCGCAACCTGTGCTTGCTCGCAATGCTGCTGGCCTATGCGTTTGTGGTGGAGCAGCGCGCTCCTACGCTGCGCGCCACACTTATGGTGGTGATCTTCGTCCTGGCTGAGCTTCTGGGGCGAGATCACACGGCCCTGAACGCCGTTGGCGTTGCGGCCCTCATCCTGCTCGTCACGCGGCCGGCGCGGCTCTTCGAGTCGGGCTTTCAGCTTTCTTTTGCGGCCGCTCTGCTGATTGTTGGCTTGGCGGCGCCTTTGCTCCGAGCGACCATCGAACCGTACCGTAGTTCGCTGCGTGAACTATCGAACATCGAGCGGGACACAGCACTGCTGCCGCGGCAGGCACAGTTCCGGCTCGACCTGCGCCTCCTCATCTCGACTGCGAGGCAGAATTCGAGGCTGCTTGACGCTCACCCAGAGGCGACCCAGCGATTGGTCACTTGGCCGTTGTATGCAGGATTCTGGCTCGCAGAAGTCGTGTTGTTCTCCGCCTTGCTGCAGATCGGCCTTCTGTTGCCGATGGTGCAAGAGTTCCATCGGGTGGCGCTTGCAGGCGTCGGCCTCAATGCTCTGGCGTTGCCTGTAACGGCTGTGCTTCTCGCCGTCTCCATTCCTACCGTGATCCTGGCAGTCTTCCTGCCCGCTTGGGCGGCGTGGCCGGCGAAGGGTGTGGCAGCCGTCCTGCGACTGCTCTTTGCTCTTGCCTCGCTGCCTCATCTGCCTGCGTGGCTGTCCTATCGGGTTCCCTCGCCGCCGGCGTGGGTGGCTGCGGGTTTTGCCGTCTCCTTGATTGTGGTGGCCTTGACTTTGCGACGCAACCAGCAGGGTCTAGCCGCATCCTCGCTGAGCTTCGCCGTGTTCGCCATCCTCCTGGTGACCGCGCCTTTCAGCCCCCGATTACCGGCAGCCGCCTTGGAACTCACCGCCCTCGACTGCGGTCGCGGCGAGGCTATATTCCTGGTCCTTCCAAACCGCTCCACGGTGTTGTTGGGAGCAGGCGGAGCCGGCCGCGCCGGGCCGCCCGCCTTCGCTCGCGCCCAGCGTTGGGACGCCGGCGAAAACATCGTCTCCCCTTATCTCTGGTCGCGCGGAGTGAAGCGGATCAGCATCGTCGTGATTGCAAGCGCTGGCGGCAATCTTCAAGGCTTCGTCGCGCTCCTTCAGAACTTTCACGTGGACGAGGTCTGGTACGCTCGGAACCTCGCGGCGGAAGATTCCGGAGGCGAGCTTCAGGCAATCTTTAGCGCGGCGCGCCAGCGCGGAACCCAGCTTCGTGAAGTTGCAACCGGGGAAATTCTCAGGTTGGGCACGACGGAGTTTCGGATGCAACCGGCAGTAGCCGGCGCGTGGAATCGGGGAGAGCCTGCCGGACAGCCCTTCGTCATGCAAGTCACCAATCCGAGAGGCTCGGCTACGGTGGCCATTGGAATGAGTCCAGAAAGCGTGCAGCGCGCAGAAACCAGCACAGCAATTCCCAGCATGGTGCTCACAACCGATCGGACTGGCCTCGCATGGGCGGCACGCTCAGGCTTGCTACAAAGTGTGTCACCAAGGCTTGTCATCGTTGCGCCCGGCAGTCGTTCGGGCCTGATGTCTACCGGGTCGGTGGTAGACGCGGCGCCCCGAAAGGCAGGCGTGCACACTCTGGAGACAGATGTTGAAGGCGCCATCACCGTAGAGATGATGCCGTCCACATTTGAGGTGAGGACTTTTCGCGGGAGTGAAGGAAAGTTGCCCTGACTGCGGGTTCGGCAAATCTGGCGTTTCGGGCTCAAGGGGCACTCGCAGGCCCTAAGGCGAGGCCGACGGTGGCAGGAGCCTTCGTCACAGATTGAAGCGTTCCGGTAATTGCACCTACCGAAATGATCGCTTTGATCCGCAGAGGCAAGCGCTGGGCGTCGTCACTAAACCAAATCAACATTCGCCCTTTGCGCTTGTAGAGGCTGCCAAAGACGGTAGGCTCCACGCGAAAAGCAGCACGACGCCCGAGCGGCGTATCGATTTCCTCGCGCGCCTGCACTTCGACAATCACCTCCGTCGTCTTGGAGCCGTCATTAATCGGTACGTGGATGTGATCGCCCACTTGCATGGGCTCATTACGAAGGTAATAGAACGCGGAAACCACGTCCTGCACGCAGGCTGGAATGGCTTCCTCGGTGTGTTTGGGCGGCTCGCTGGGCTTGGCCAGATTGTGCTCATCGAGAATCGCCAGCTTCCGGGTGCTGTCGAATGTGATTTCAGTCCGCTTGTGGCGCCGGCCCTCCACCACTTGCTTTGAGATTCCGGCTGAACACGAAGTGTCGGGATTGAACCGCGACCGAAACTCGTCGTTGAGGTTGTACAAAAGCGAAACGAATCCGTGAGAGCGGGCTGTGGTGACCGCCTCGTAGTCGTCGTGCGGATCATTCGCGGTGCGTTGCAAGGTTGCCGTCACTTCACCCGCCTCGAATGCCGACCACGTTATGGAGTAGGTGAGCTTCTCCCCGGGCGCAAATGGCGCTGATGCCGTCTCGGCCAGACCCACTCGAGACGCCAGAATGGACGCGGTCGAGATCATCAAGAATATGGCAGGTCCGCGCTTGTCGAAACTCATAGACGCCATTGTTTAGACGCTTCTCGCACTCTGCAGGGAAGCCTTTTCGGTTTTTACTTATGGGCGAAACCGGGCCAAAAAATCATTTTCAGCACCAGCAACAGCAGTCCACCTGCATAGCCCAGCGCCGCCTCATACTCACGGTTCTTCTTGTAGCGCGACCACTGAAACTTCTCATTCGAAGCCAGCTCTCGAACCAAACGCGGCAGAAACAACGGTACCCGTGCTTCATAATGCCGGTAAGCGTCGCCGAACCGGTCACGAAGGAATTGCTCCTCGCGGCGTATAACCGGACCGTAAATGAGAATCAGCAGCAAGGCGAACGCAGCCACCATTAGCAGTGATCGTCCGGCGAGCGCGAAACCGGCGCCGATCAAAGTACTGCCGAGATACAGCGGGTTGCGCGTGAGCGCATAGGGTCCAGCAGTCGCCAGGCTGGAGCCCTTTTCGAGATGGCCAGCGGCCCATCCCCGCAGGAGGAGCCCGCCGAAGGCTACAGCGCCACCTGCTGCAAGGAACGGAACTGTGGGCTGGGCAAGCAGTAAATACGCCAGGCTCAAACCAAACCCAAGCGGCACCCGCCAGCGCGCCGCCCAAGCACCGTACGCTCCGGCTTTATGCCCCATCCGCAGCCGCCAGCCTTTGCTCGATCGCCGCCCGTACGGCGTCCACGGACACGTCACTGATAAACGCTGAATTCTTCCCTTCTTTGTTGTGCCAATGTGTCTGCAATGGCGCTTCTGAACCTGTCTTCCGGCCTTCGGCCTTCTGATTCCAAATGGCGATGTCACCAGGTGCAAAAGGTCCATTGCGCGCGGGATTCGTCGGCCCGTAAATAGCCACGATTGGCGTCCCCACGGCGACGGCCAGATGCAAGGGACCCGTGTCCCCGCCAACAAACAGGCTCGCCCGGCGAATCAAAGCGATGTACTCAGAGACGGTCGAGGGATAATACTGGGCTCGCCGCGCCTGTGCCCGCTCAAGAATCTCGCGAATGGTGGGCTCTTCCGCAGGCGAACCGGTAACCAGCGGCGTGTATCTTGCCTGATGTTCCAGTTCGCCGATCAACTCAGCGTATCTTTCCGGGGCCCAACGCTTGCTCATCCATCCGCCGCCCGGATTGATCACCAGAAACCTCTCGATTCCGAGACGTGCCAGACGCTCCTTCACCCGTCCCGCAGCCTCATCCGACACCGGCAATGGAAAACGCCAATGCTGCCGGGCGACCGGCCGCGCGCCCACGCGCTCGACCAGAGCCAGATTCTCTTCCACAACATGACACCGGCCGCGCGCCTCCACACTTTCGGTGTAGAAAGCGCGGGCCAAAGACTCGCGCAGCCACTGGCCCCCGAAGCCCACGCGTCTCGGCGCTCCACTCAACCTCGCAAGCACTGCAGACTTTATAAGTCCCTGGAAATCGATGGCAAGGTCCGCGCGAAAGCCACGCAGCTCACCCAACTCGCCCGCGATCTCGCGCGGAGTGCCCGCCGACGTCCAGCGTTTTCGCCAACCAAGGGTGTCAAGCGGGACCACCCTTGGCACGTGCGGATTACCTTCCAGCAGTTCTGCGTAACGCCTCTCCACCGCCCAGGCAATCTCTGCCTCGGGAAGGCTCTCAGCCAAAGCGGCCACTGCAGGAAGGGTATGAACGATATCACCAATCGAACTCAGGCGAATTACAAGAATGCGAAACAATCCCACCTTGCTTCACCCTTCATGAAGCCTTCCTTCGGACCGACTGCGTGGTCTGATGCCGCACTCCGTGAGCCTTTGCGCTTGTCGCTTCCTCTGTTCAGGAATGCGGGCGCCCGGCGATTCCTGCGAATAGCGCGCGCGTGGAGTGATCCTTCGCGTCGCCCACGATTCGCACCACTCCTCCCAATTTCCGAACCACCTCGCGCTCGGGCACATTGTCCTCAGTGTAGTCGGTTCCTTTGCAGTGCACGTCGGGTCTGAGATCAGTAAGCACGCCCTCGGCGGTCAGTTCGTCAAAGATCACGACGTAATCCACTGCCGCCAGGGCGGCGACGAGTTCCGCTCGAGCGTCTGCCGGCAGCAGCGGCCGGTGCTGACCTTTGAGGGCGCGGACAGCCTCATCGCCGTTGACACCCACAACCAGCACGTCCCCCTCGGCTCGCGCCGCTTCGAGGTAACGTGTGTGACCCACGTGCAGCACATCAAAGCAGCCGTTCGCAAAAGCGATTTCGTGGCCTGCCGCCCGCAAGGTCTCGCCCAGTGCGCGCACCTCAGAGCGTGGAATCACATGGCCGTAACCTCTGCTGCTCGGACTGCCCATCGCACTCACGCGTTTCGAATCGCCTCCGCCAGTTCGGAAGCAGTCACCGTAGCCGTGCCGCTCTTCATTACCACCAGACCGCCTGCGCAGTTCGCGAGCCGCGCGGCATCCAGGAAGCCGGCGCCCACCGCGAGCGCTGCGGTGAAGACCGCAATCACAGTGTCGCCGGCGCCGGTGACGTCCGCGACTTGATCGGAGCCAAAGATGCTGAGGGCCTCTGGCGCGCGGCCCGGCTCGTAAAGCATCATCCCCTCGCGCCCACGCGTCACCAGCAAAGCTTGAAACCGCTGCCGCTTGAGCACCTGACCGGCCAGGCGGTTGAGCGCCTCAATCCTGTCACCGATCTCCGCTCCAAACGCCTGCTCAATCTCCTGCTCGTTGGGAGTGGCAGCGGTCACGCCCGCATAGCTTCGGAGATCATACCGCGAGTCCAGCGTGATCGGGGGGCATTGCTTCGCTCGCCCGTCGCCGCGTCGCTGGAGCCAGTCAATCTCGCGGGCGCTCGTGGCCCCGTATCCGTAATCCGAGACCAACACGGCCGAGCTCCGCGCGAGCTCGGTGGACGCGGCCTGTGTCAATCGGCGACGCAAACCGGCCGGCAGCGGCGCCGCAGGCTCGCGGTCAACTCTCACGATCTGCTGGGGCCGGCCGTGCCCGATAGCGCCCAAGACCCGCGACTTGGTGGGCGTTCTGTACTCCTTTGGGCGAAGCACCGGTTCAGTCTCCACACCCTTTTCTGCGAAGTAGCGAAGCAGCGCCTCGCCAGCTTCATCCTCGCCGGCCGCGCCCACCAGGGTAACCTGCACACCCAGATCGGCCAGATTGTTAGCGGCGTTCGCGCCGCCACCCGGCAGGATTTGTTTCTCGCGCTGCTTCAGAATCAGCACGGGAGCCTCGCGCGAGACGCGGGCAATCTGGCCGTAGACGAATTCGTCCGCCACCAGATCGCCTAACACGACGATGGCTGCACCCCTGAAGCACCCGACAATGCGCACCAGGCGAGCGCGATCTGCGGCATTGAGCTTCATGCAGATTTCCGTAAGAGCGGCGTCCGCGACACGCCTGCCGGCGAGCACAGCCTTCGTGCAGCGCCTCCCAATCCGTTCAGGCCCGGCGTCCTCGAGCCGACTCGTATTCTGACACTAACTCAAGAGAGGCACGGTGGACGTCATCAACGCTAACCGAGTTCATACACCGGAAATCGATAGGGCACTCTCGCAATCCGCAGGGGCTGCATTCTACAGACTGTCGCACCACGCGGGCCCAGGGGCTCAGCGGACCCGTGGCGCGCGCATCCGTGGAGCCGAAAATCGCGACCACAGGCACTCCCATTGCAGCCGTCACGTGCATGGCGCCCGAGTCATTGGCCACCACCAGCCGGCAGAGCCCCGTAAGCGCCATCCATTGGCGCAGCGTCGTGGTGCCGGCGAGCACCAGCGGCGTGCGTTGCATGGCGCGCGCCACCGCCTCCGCCAGGGGCCGCTCATCCTTGGAGCCGAACACCAGCACGTCCGCCCCCAAGGCGCCCACTAACCGGTCGCCCAACTCTGCGAAGCGCTCCATCGGCCAGCGCTTCGCAGGCCCGAAAGCCGCTCCCGGGTTGAGCCCCACAAAGCACCGCGGCCCCTCGAGTCCCAGTCCCTTCAGCGCCTCGGCGGCCCAGCGCTTTTCGGCTTTGGTTGCCTCCAGGTGAACTTCGTATGCCGAGGGCGGCCGCTCGTCCACGAGGCCTGAAAGAAACAGCAGCTCCAGATACTCCGACGACTGATGTCCAAGATAAGCGCTCGATGGGAGCCGTACGGCTTCCGTCAACAGGAGTCCGCGCCCCTGAGTTCGATAACCGATGCGAATCGGCACACGCGCCCTCCACGCCATCCAGGCGGCGTGAAAGGCGTGTTGAAACAGAACGGCGGCGTCGAACCGCTCCCGCCGCAAGTTCTCGATGAGCTTCGCAAAGCCGCTGCGTCCTTCGTGTTCACCGCCCGGGTCGTAGACAATCAAACGAATACCCGCGGGATGATTCGAGTAGAGCTCAGCCACCCACGGCTTCGCCACCACGACGATCTCCGCCTGAGGATAGCGGCTGCGCAAGAGCTCGATGGCCGGCAATGAGATGATGGCATCACCAACCCAGTTGGTGGCGCGCACCATGATCTTCGCTGGCTTGTTGACCTTCACTCCGTAGGAAATCAGGGTCATCGGCCCTACCTGGTCTAGCCCGCCCTTTCAGGGCGACATTTCCTGACGTTCATTGGGTTTCCCTGGGCGTTGCCAGGGCTTTGTTAGTACGGCCCTTCGGGCCTCAAAACGACCGGCGTCGAGAAGCTTGGGTTCGTTTTGCCGGTTTCTCTGCCCTCCATAGGCTGCAATGATTCAAAAAATGTTTGCTCGACCCCACAACGCACGACCGCGAGGCCGAGACAGGTGGGTGCCCTGAACTGCTGGGGTCGACCGCGGACCCGATTGTACCTCTTGAGCCAGGCTACATTCTCACAGCCTGAAGGGAAAGGCATGCGCCAGCCAGACCCTGCTAGGGCCGCTCACGCAAACAGCCTCTCCTGCCGCTCGACGCGTACGTGTCCGTCGATACTGTCGAGCACTTCGCGCGCGGGAATCTGCGCGAGTTCCTTCGGCTCCACCTTGTGCAGGCCCCCGCCGTAGACCCTGCCCTCCGAGACAAATTGCGACGGCGTGATGCGTTGCAGAGCCTTGAACACGCGCTCCTCCAGCTCGGGATGACCTTTGAGCGCGGCGAGCAAAGGACCTTTGGGGTAGAGCATGAGGTACACATTGTGCGCGGTGGCCTGCGAGCGGTTCCAGAGAAACCGAAAAGGGTGCTTGCCGTTCAGTGTGCGGCCCATGTACGTACAGAGAAAAGGTGCTGGAGCACGTTGTTCCTGCGAGTACCACGGCACTCGGTGGCTGGCCAGATAGGACGCGGCGACCTCCCAGTCTCTGCCTTTTTGCAGGTATTCGTAGAAGCGGGGCCAGCGATCTTTGATTCTTTCCTCCGGTTCGCTACAATCGAGCAGGTAAAGTCGCGGAGACACGGAGGGGTCGCCGTTGGGGTGAGCGTCGATGACATTGCCAGTCACATAGCGAGGACCAGGAAGTATCGGCTTGAGAAACTGTCGCGGAATCTTCCACTCACCAATCTGTTGGTCATTCAGGATAAAGAAGCTATTGGAGCCGGTCGCAAGGCCACGTTTGATGGCGAAGAGGTCGCCGAGTGTAGGCTCACTCGTGTTATCAATGCCCGTGGGTCCCGGGAACTGCGTCCATTTGCGTGAATGCTGGAGTGTAATGAGGGGAACAAGCGCATCGGTCTGCGGGCGCTCGATCGGTCCCGCAAACGAGAAGCGCGCACGATGGCCTGGTGGTGGAGGGGACTTTCGGAAGACGACGACCGCGGAGGACACGAGAGCATCCATGAACTGTAGGTCCGTCGGGCAGAACCGGTGAATATGCAGAAGCGTCACACGTTCGGTGAGATAGCGACGCAATGTCGCGCCGTAATTTACATTCATGAATTCCGAGGGTATAAGCCAGATGCCAAGCCCCTCCTCTTCCAACCAGTCGTGGCACAACAACAGAAAATAGCAGTACAGGCCGGCAAGCCCGCTGATTTCCATGTGTAACGATTGAGCAAGTCGGCCCTTCAGACGGTCTTTCTCCGTTCCGTCCAGGTGATGATGGCGCACATAGGGTGGATTGGTAAGCACTAGGTTGAATCGGTGCGCGGGCGGCTTCAGTTTGGTGAAGTCACCGCGAATGACACGCAGCCCGCTGTTGTCCCACAGCTTTTCGGCCGTGTCTGCAAACAACGGGTCCAGCTCGATGCCGACGGCGGCCTCGACACTGTTTGCTGGAACTGTTTGCGACAGAGCAGAGAAAAACGAGCCGGTGCCGATAGCCGGGTCGAGAAATCTGATAGCGTCCTCCCCTAGTGTTCCGTGTGCATACCGCGCAAGACTCAGGGCGAGCTCGAACGGTGTTGCAAACTGGCCCCACTTGTTGCGCTCGGCGGCGGACTTAAGGCTGTCGAGACGGGTCTGCTCCGCCTGCCTTCGTCCCTCGATAGCTTGGTGTGCGACGTTCGCCATGATCTTCAGATCCCGAGCTGGTCGAGGTCCTGGGTACGATGCTCCCATATCCAGTCTATGCCCTCAGCGGCCTCGTACCCAAGATAGGCAGCATCGAAGTAGCCGCAGAGGAAAAGCACAAAGACGACTCCATTGCCATAGGTGGCTTTTAGCTGGTTGATTTTGGTGGCTTCTTCCTTGCGGCGCTTGTTAACGTTGGTGAAATCGCCTGCAGACTTCGCTTCGATGAATATCGGCAGGTGCGGCAGCTTCGCCTTCTTCGCCTGGATGACTGCATCGATAGGAATCTTGACGGTGTTGGAGCCAGCAGTAGAAGGCTTTACCAGGACGTTTAGGCGGAAGCAAAACGTGCCAGGCTCCATCTGATTGAGGGGCGTCGCCGCGGGGTGAGCCTTGAGCTTGTAGCCTCGGTCCTCAAGATATTTCTGGATGAGCACGAGCTGGCGCTTCTCCTGGGCATTGCGCACGATGGGTTCGGCTACGGCGCCACACAGCCGGTCAGCGATGATGGTTGAGGAACGGTAGCGCTCGTTTTTAGTGGGCTTACGCTTGTCTTGCAGCCAGGGGAAAATGTCCAGGTCCAGCATTTGTGAAAGGATGCCGGTGATTTTCTTGAGGTGCGCGTCTAGATCCGCTGGCTCCATCAGTGGAGGAAGCTTTCCTTCCTCCAGACAGCCGACGAGGTTCTTCGTGGAATCGGCAAGGCCGATGAGCCGGTCGCGTGCGAGCGGTGGGCAGGTGGACATGCGTAGCGTCGGCAGAATGCCGGGGTTGGCCTTGATCACATCCCTTGTGATGGTACTGAGGTCCTTAGTAAGCGTAAGCCCTTGCTCGACCCTTTCAATCGTTTTCTTGCGTGTGTCGCGATACGTCTTCGGCGCGAACCTCATGAACCACTGATTGAACTGATCAACGGAAGCGCGCGTGTCTGTCTTCCACAACTGTGGTTTATCGGCGTTAATGGCCATCTGGCTTAATTTGACCGCGACTCTGGAGATTGCAACGTTCAGCCTGCGACCAAGACATGTTCGAGCAGTTCGTTAGCTCAAGCAGCCCAACAGCACCTCGTCGAAAGCCGCCACATCCTCAAGCTCGAAGCGGGTGGCGCAACCGACGACCGGCACGCCAAGCCCGGAGAGATCCAATCCCGCAAGATTCATCAAGTCCTTTTCGGTTGTCACCAGCGCTGCCACTGATCCGCTGCGCGCGAAGTTGAGATTGCGATAGACGTGATGATCGGGAAACACACTCTCGCGGACCACGTCGAATCCCCACAGGCGCAAGTTGCGGAAGAAAGCGTCCGGGTTGCCGATGCCGCAGAACGCGTGTACCGGCTGACCCACGAACTCGTCGGCCGCCACGGTTGCGCCTCCTGTCACCGTCAAGTGATCGAGCCGCGTTCGAGCGCGGACGATAGGTACACTCGAATTGACCTTTCGCACTTTCGCCTCGAGCGCGGCCGGGTCAGCCAGCTCAGTTCGCGTGATCACAATGAGTCCGGCGCGAGCCAGCGCCGCGCAGGGCTCCCGCTGCAGCCCGGCCGGAAGAAGCTGCCCATCAGAAGTCTCTCGCGTAGCGTCAATCGCCACCACATCGAGGTCGCGAGCCAAGGCCAGGTGCTGAAATCCATCATCGAGTACAAAGACGTCCAACGGGTAATTCGCCGCGATAAGCTCACCGGTGGGAAAACGGTGGGCGCTCACTCCGATGGGCACATCGGGAAACATGCGCGCCAGCCACGCCGCTTCGTCACCCACCTCGCGCGGCTCCGGCGCGCGGCCGGGCTTCGGCGGGATCACAATAGCGTCGGGTCCCCGCTGACGTCTGTAGCCGCGGATCAGAACAGCCGGCCGCCGGCCACGCTGAATCAAGCGGTCAACCGTCAAGCGCACCAGAGGAGTCTTGCCGGTTCCACCCGCCGTAAGGTTGCCGACCGAAACCACGGGCCGGGGAAGCCTGCGCTGGCGCAGCCAGCCGCGACGGTAGGCGGCGGCGCGCGCGGTAACGCTTATGCCGTAAAGACGGCCCAGGGGGCCGAGAGCAGCACTCACGAAGCGTGGCCCTCGACAGCAGCAATCTGCAAAGTCGGCTCCTCTCCTAGCCAGCCGGCGAGCTGTCCGGCAATCCGCTTCGTCGCACCCGATCCGTTCTCCAGCAGCCGCTTCGCCCGGTTGCCCATTTCCTCGCGGAAGCGGGCATCAGCGAACAACTCCGACGTACGGTTGGCGAGGTCGTCGGCATCCTTCACCTGGAAGGCAGCCCCTTCCGCCAGGAACTGCTCAGCGATGTCACGGAAGTGGTGCATGTGCACACCGAACAGCACCGGCTTGGCCCAGAATGCGGGCTCTAGCACATTGTGTCCTCCGGTCGGCACCAGCGACCCGCCCACGAAGGCGGCGTCGGCAAGCTCGAACACGCCCGCCAATTCTCCCACGGTATCAAGCAGCACGACCTCAGCCTCGGCAAAACGCACGCCGGGATTCAGCGGGTCAAGCTCGCTGCGCCGCACGAAGCGGCAGCCGCGGCTGCGCAGCAACCGCGTCACTTCATCGAAACGCTGCGGGTGACGCGGCGCGAGGATCAACATCGCACTTGGGAAGCGTTCGCGAATTCTGTCCCAGGCTCGCAGCACCAGCGGTTCTTCGCCAGCCATCGTGCTACCCGCCACCAGCACCGGGCCGCGTCCGGCCTCTTCGAGCGCGCGGCGGGCAAGGCGAGGAAATTCGCCAAGCTGGGGCGGTTGGGCGTCGAACTTCAGGTTGCTGGCCACGCAGACCTTTTCCGGAGGCACGCCCAATTGGCGGAAGCGATCAGCGTCTCTCTCCGTTTGAGCGAACACCACATCGATAGCCGCGAGCGCGTCGCGGAACAGGAACCTGAAGCGCCGGTAGCCGGCGAGTGAACGGTCCGAAAGCCGGGCGTTCACTAGCGCCACGAGGGTGCCTCGTTCGCTGGCCACGGCCAGCAAGTTCGGCCATATCTCCGTTTCGGCAATAATCAGCAGCCGCGGCTGCAACCTGTCAAACACGCGCCGGGCAGCCCACTTCCAATCCAAAGGAAGATAGAAACGTCCTGCGACTCCGGGGATGCGCCCTTCACCAACCGCGCGGCCGGTCGGCGTGACGTGACTCAGGCAAATAGGTTGGCTCGGAAAGCGGCGCATGATCTCGCCGACGAGTCCAGCGACGGCTAGCGTCTCGCCCACCGAGACCGCGTGCACCCAAATCACTCCATTCTCCCTTGGACCTCTGAGTGAACTCGGCAGGCGCCCGAGACGGTCCAGCCAGTAGCCAGGTGGTGCGCCCCGGAACCGGTCGCGAATGAGGTAATACGGAGCCGCGAGCAGCGCCACCACCGTAACCAACATGCTGTATAGCACACCCATACCGGCCAGCGCCGATTCGGGCTGACGGGCTGAGTATAGCACGGGCACCCCGCTGGCTTCGGTCCAATATGCCTAGGCTAGATATGTTCAAAACCGGCGGGTGCCACCCTTCGAACGCTTACCTTAGGACGAAAGCCGGCAGCTCCGTACCAGCGCCTGGCGAGCTGAGGAGAGCGGTACCGTGCGCCTTTTCAACTGGCCCTCTCCTTAGTTTTGCTCATCGGCGACCTCAAAAGGCACTTGCTGATTTCAAAGGAGTTGTGCAGCTCATGTTGGATCGAGCTTGGGTTCGTTTTAGGTTCGGTCGCGGTAGGGACGCTGGTTACCCAACGCCCCCCGCACGGATCCGTACTTGAAGAATTACCTCATACGGCTCTTACCTCGGATGCGTAACGGCGAAACG